>JGI24022J15233_10003006_pt1 | contig 16353 bp, 13 predicted proteins | sample Ectturendosymbi2_FD_15233 | JGI IMG/M metagenome (IMG submission 15233)
CATAACGTCGGGTCAGCGTGACCCGAACTCACTCCCTTTGCAAAATCGAAAAAAGCGAGGATGACCGCAAGCGCACCTTGTCACACAAAACAATGAAGCTACTGAAGTGTGGAAAGCGCTCCGACGCGTGCTTACGTAAGTTTCACGTGGTGACCTCATTTGACCTTGGTCTTCCAGAGCCACGACAGCATTCCAGGGTATTGCAGTCTTGCAGTCAAAAGATTTGATTGTTGCACACGCATTAACGAAATTTATACACGTATTGCAGTCAAAAAATTTGGTTGCTGCACGCGCATTAACGAAACATATAGTTACTAAATTTTCGGGCTGTTTTACCAAGCTGAAAAACTTTCACACATTGACCCTATTGATTGATTCGCAGCATGAAAATTATCTAAGTAGAACCATTCGCTAATGTAACTATGCCTTACTCTGCATGTACAATTTGCTGATATATACATGAAAAAGAACGACAGCAGTATTCAAAGCCACTGAAAAACACCAATTACATAAAAGCAGCTTTTATATACACTTCGCATCCTTAGCCTAAAATTGTGCATATAACTGAAAGATTACATTAGTTACGCATTATTTATATTTCTGCAAGTAGATATTCATTTCTGATATTTGTATTTTCTTAAATGCAATTGTGCGTAATATTAACGAATTTTACAGCAAGCCAGGAGCCACACTATTATTATTACAGGAAGCCCTCGCATTGTCACTGGATCCCTTATCTGCGGCGGAATGAGCCAAGCCAGTACGGAACTGATTATGGTTTGTTGTTGTGTACGAAACAGTGGCGGTAGTTGTTTTACTGTGCTGCGAAGTTAAATTTGATTTTCTTTTCCAGGCCTTTATGATACACTTGTCCAAGAAATTGGAATATAAAATAGGGTTTAGCGCACTGTTAATGGGCAGCAGAACAATTGCAGCCACAGCATAAACCACAGGATCCATTTCGACACCGGAGAGGTTGATGAATATCATCAAACACAGAGGAACCCAGCAGCAAAAGTCGGTGAGAATCAGACGCAGAATTTTTTGCTGAAGAACTAAAAGTATAAAAATACCATCAAGTGTTACTATAAAGCAATGCCAGTGTTTGTGCTAGAAGATCAAAGAAAAATATTGATCATACGTAATTTACTTCCAGAACACAAGAGCTATATAAAGTCCGTAATCCGTAACTACGCTGAGTTTGGTTGTGAAAAGCGTAGTCACTAAAATATCTTCAAAATAAACTTCAAAACTGGTAGGACCTACGTCAGACGAATGGAAATCGGCGTTGTTTCGCCCCTTGGTTGCTACTTTTAATTGTTTTGTTAGTTAACAATACATTCTGCTTTCAAGCAAATGACACAGAACAACTATACTTCCAAGTCAATCTCATAGAACAACTTGTCCCAGCTGTACGGTGAAACTTCGNGATACATTTTAAAATGGCATTACTTTTCGGAAAACTTTTTGTTCATCCCAAACTCATTTTCCTGACTGAGTTCTAAAACACAGAAAACAGAGACGTTTTTAGGGCAAATTCCACTCGTACGTTTGCCGACCAGAACATGAACAGTTGCCACCTGGAAAATTACCGTCCTGGCATGGGCGTAAGAAGGGGGGGCAAGGGCCCCCCGGGTTTTGAAATTTTTAGCAGAAGCTTCAATTTTGCAGCTTTCTAAGGATTACTCGGGTTGATCCTGTCACGTAGAAATCAACTGGGGTGTCCGCGGTACATGTACTGTTTCCAAATGACAAAAACTAGTGGTATTCACAAAGCACTTTTCTAGAAATTTGCCATGCCATCAGGTACGTAGTCAGCAGGTAAGAAATTTCCATGCAGTATAGGAAAATCGTGCCGCTTCTCGTGATTTGCCTCCTCCCAGTTGGACGAATATGCAACCTCGTTTGGTCATCACCAGAAGAACTGCAGTTTTCACAGCCAACTATATTTCCTGATTACGCTCGTGATTTCCGCCAGTGAAAATTTCTTATTTCAGCCTATGATTTGTACTGCTAACAATCTCTTAATAGTGTTGTCACCATGCACTTGTTCGGTTTGCAACTGCATGTGACCAAGCGGAAATGTAAATCAGCACTAAAAAGACCGAGGTGTTATGTCTCTCCAGAAAACAAAGCCAGTGCACGTTGTAAGTAAGGGTCAAACCCTCTCTGTCCCGCGCCGGTCACTTTTTTGACTAAGAAAGCTATAATCGGCCATAACTCCTGAATGGACCGGGCTAGAGACCCAGTGAAAATATTCCTGGATGCATGAGACACCAAGGAATCTACTGAACTTGAAAAATGCACCTTTACATTCGACATTTTTGAGAAAAATCCATATTTGTGCATTTGCCATGCTGATTTTTTCGCAATTTTCAGAGAAAATCAAAAAACACGTTCCCCGCATCCCGTTTAGCCTTTCCGATCTGGTGTTTCCGCTTCCCGGCCGCCGGAATACGCAAAAACAGGATCCTCTCAATAAAGTCGGATCGGGCCGTTTTGGGGTGAAAAATTAGGAGGAAAAGGAGTGTAGGTTAGGAAAATTCGGAATGGGACAGTGATCCGAACGCCCAACACTGAACAGAACAAAACAGATGAAACTATGCAGACATCAATAAATGACCATTGTACCCAACAAATATCTGCACCAGGTGTATTTGTGCAAATCTCTAGTTACAAATCGAAAGAACGTGGGATGTGGTTTTCTCACACATGTAAATCTGTACGCACAGATAGTGTAAGTTTGTCTTCACTGCAAAACAAAACGCTGTTCGTACACGTTTGTTAAGTTACAGCAATAGTTTTGATACTCACTTCTTGAGTTTTGTTTTCCATTGTTTCGGCCTCCCACGTCTGAAGCTGTTCTCTGCGTTTTGACGTAGACAGCGACGTAAGAAACAGCGACAAATATGAAGGCGAGGAAATTCGAAAAGGTGAGAACGAACGAATACTTCCACGAACGATCTTCTACAGACACGAAGAGCTTTGGCATGCAAACGCTGTGAGCGCTGTAATACCTGAAAATGAAATCTCTCTCAACAAGCGCTTGCTGTTAACTACTGCAGTGGCTATATTTCATCTATCTCAAATATTCGAAAGCGATTCGCAAACCAATGTCGTAAGAGCAGAAGGAATATTTATTTTGGAAAAGAAAAAAGTACATTCACTTTGAATTTATTTACCCCAACATTTTTTCGGTTTTCAAGTAGTTCGGATGATTGGTGTGTTCGTCCATGATTTTGCGAAGATGATTCCATGAATTCGGTTCTTTGTATTCTGAAAGTGACGCGTCAACCAGCTTTCTGTCGTACGTCAACATTTTCTTAACGAATGACTCGGCGGTTGAATAGTTGATTATTTTCGTCGAGAAAAAAGGACTGTCTTCGATTAACGTCCCGTCAATAAAGATGTTGTCAAACGGTGTCGAAAGAGGGATCACGGCCAACGAAATCGAAGCAATCCACGCCAGGACAGTCAAAATTATGAACACTTCTATCTTTGGGCGTGAAGCCGAGAAAAATGGCTGCAAGGAAGCGACAAATCAAGATTACATTTGTTGTCCTGTCAAATATAACTAACTGCTGCCTTTCAAAGACCCGGAAAGCATGCCTGGATTCACACAGCCAAACAGAAAAAAAATAATGTGAACTTTGGTGAATGCTTTGAGAACCACATTTTCTTTTCAAAAAACGATTACCCATGAGTAACAACTAATCAAAATAAAGTTTAGAAAGCTTGATTGAATAATATTGCGACAACGTATTTGTCTGGTTTCACTTCACCAACAAACTTTTTGAAATTACTCTACTTCACCCGCGTTACTATATTCGTAGACTGCACTACATCTCATCGTGAAACTATGAAGAGGCAAAGAATTTTTAATGCTGAAATTCTCTGTAATAGAACTATAAGTAATCACGGTCACCAAACCGACGTCCTGTTAGTTTTAGTTATATAACGGCTCGATTTGCTGCAAAAATTGCTGCTGAGGGCTTGGATAAAAATCAGACTCAGGTGTCCCATTTAAAAAACTCGACTCGAATTTTTAAGCGAGATCCCATTTCTCTGCAGTTGTACAACAAAAAAAGCTGCACAATTTCACTGATACCTTTGTGACATGCATTTTGAGCTTCTGCTTTCTTGTTCACGAGTTTAATTTGTTACGAAATAGGTAGATAATTTTAGACTAGGCATGCACAAAAGTATGAATCTAGAAAAAGTTTGAATATACAAGTTTGCACAAGATTTTATACTGGATACACACTGCGCTTTGAAAGTGTTATGCTAATGGCGTGAAAAAGAACTGAACATCAAATAAACAAACGGGAAGAAATTTTGCAAATACTCCTGGCTGACATTTTATCGATTTTTTATTCTATACTAATGTAAAAACTTCAGAATGTAACAATAAGTTTAGTTCCAAAGATGCGTTTAAATCTTGTTTCGCACGAGATGAAATTAACGAAAACGGATGAAGAGGAAACGATAATCACATTTGTAACGGTGTATAGCCGTGAAGCTGTCAGTAGGACCATTGTCATCACGGAAACTTCAGAAGATATAACTACAAAGACGCCCATAACTTTGCAAGTTGTTCCTGTCAGCCATGAAAATCTGTGCTTGCAGTAAAATCCGCTGAATGCTGCGTCAGCAATTCCAAGGACAAGGAGGTAGATTCCCATAATCATGTCTCCAAGCGCCAAATTCAGCACCAGTAAATGATTGGCCTTCAAGGATGAGGATGCATCTGATTTTTGAAATAGTCTTCGTAGTGTTTGAAACTCTCCATGCACAACCAACTGCAAACAGTGTTTTCAAAACTAATGCACGCAGAAGCAATTTTCTCCTGTGGTGTAGTGTTATTAATAAAAAAAAGTAAGAAAAAGGTTTACTAAAATAAAGATATGCTTTGCAAAAGTCAAGGCACAGAGACAGTGGCGTAACGAGGCTAAGTGCCGCCCAGGGCCGACCATAGAAGTTCCGCCCTTTCCACCCCTCAAATTTGCTTTCAAAAATTTAAAATGAAAGAAGATTGTGTTTCGTGTATATTTAAAGATATTAGTTTTAATAAAGCATCTTGAAAATTACAATCAAACACTCACAAACTGAAATGTGTCTTGTTTTTCATTGTCAATTATGAGTCTTGCTTTTTCTGCTTGCCAACACCTTTCTTATCATTAATTTTTCTATTTTTTGCTTTCTTTACCTAGGCATACACGAACCCGAAATGTTTCGTCAAATTTTCATCCATGTTGCTTTTTAATCTCCGGTAAGCTCACCGCATGACTCTTTAATAGTTTACTCATTTCAGGAGATTACACGAAAAAATTAAGGGATGCGATGGCGGCATACCTACTGCACAGATGTAAACATTTATGTAAGTTAAAATTTCGTATATTATCCCCATCTTTACCTAAAAATAGTATATATACTACATATACCAGGCTATAATAATCAATCTGATAATATGAACTCGCGCGGAGCCCTCTATAGGTGCGGGGACCCATTTTGAAAAAATATCTTAAACAGGCTTAAAATTATGGTTGAGAAGCCCTGGCATGCAGTCTTCATTGTGACCTGCGCATTTGGTCACGCTGTTGTGTTGGACCTCTTCCAAAACATGTGTATAGTGTTATCTCTTGCCTTTGTTCGTTACCAACAGAACCGTCGGCAGAAGGTCTTCGATTGGGGGCTTTACGCTTGTGCAGGGGGGATTGACATCCTAAAATTTGACAAAAGATCTACTGATTTGTAGTGCTTCATATTTCTGATTTATGGTGCTTCGTATTTCAAGAATTGGAGGTTTGTTTGGGGGGCTAAGCCCCCGTGGCGACAGGACCGGTGAGGAACAGATGTCTATTTCAAAACCTGGATTGTCAAACCATGCCAGGTGCGACATAGGCTTTTTTTAATGCTCAGCGGTGATTACAACTTCCTACCTACGACGGTAAGTGAGTTGAACAACTTTATTCAGTACAGCCATTGCCAAGTTGTGCAACTGTTTTGATTAACGCCCCCTTTTAATAAAAGCCTTCACCACAATCATATCTAAACATATCGTTTGCTCTTGCATTAGGTTTTCAGACTAAGGTTCTTGCCTCAAATTCATCAAAATGAGAGCAACACCTTTTCTAAGCTTTACTTCTTGAAATGAATTTTTCTATGACTGCAAATGTTAAGTAAACCGTTGAACAAAGGAGAATTTTGCGGGACCCAGGTTGCCTATTGGCTGGCTCTGATTCACTCTATTGATGTTCAAACGAACAATCTGATCTCAATGTTACCCACGAAAACACACCACATGCACCACCCCGCTTCAAGAACGTCATTTTCTGACACCATTATGTCAAGCAGAAAAATAGCCGTTGTATTGAAACTGAGGAAAGTTATCTTTGCAGGGTTCTTTACTTCACGCCAAAATAAAATGTTGGTAAGCCCACCTGCAGCTTATGGCACTTATCGAAAATATCTCCACTAAACATTAAAAAATAGCATGAGATATGTCAAGAGAAGTTTTTTTTTATGATTTCGGCGACAGCACTAACGACATGCCATTGCCTGGAATTTCTTCTTACCGGGGCAGTTGAGGCGAGCGTTCTTGCCCAAGGAGTGCTACGGCATTTCACTCAGTGTCGGTGAATTGGATACACAACCTTCCAATTGTGAGGCGGACACTCTACCACCGAGCTATCGTCGCCCCAGCGCAATCTTCGTCGCCAATGCCTTGGTGTCAGGTAATGTTATGACGCGACGGCGGGGCGTTACTGAGGAACCAATGATACGAGGAAAAGGATTAAGCTAGCGTTGACTATTTACCGTGATTTCATGAAAAACTTTTTTATCAGATTTTGAGAGGAGGGGCAATAAAAACCGCAGCTCTAATATTTGCTAGTCCGCCGTCGAATGTCATCTCTTTCCTTTGTTCAAAGGACTTTTCACTGAGACGGTGGAAGTGGCTTTGTCTGGTGTGGAAGGTGTAGGGAATGGGGCACAATTGCCACACAAATAAGTGGGTTAAAAAAACCTAACTTCAAGACAAACACTGGAGAACTTTCGCACATTGGGTTTTTGACCTGGCTTTGAATGAACATTTCATCAATTTGCTCACTCCACAGCCACATGTTCTGTTGTTATAGGCTAACCTACCAGTCTAGGGCTTCTAAACACAAAATTGAACAGACCTTTCCACGCTGTAAATATGCACTGAAGTACGATCTAGATTCTAGAGTCTAGAATATTTCATTTAAGAATTTTGCGTAAATGACAACATATATGCGATTTGGTGAGTACCTTATGAAAAAATTGAAAAAGCACACTCCCTTCAAAAAATAGGCTAAAATGATGCTCCTCCACACCTTATCACTGACGTTTTATAAAGGAATAAGAACTTTTGGTAGCAAAAGTGACATTTATTGACCACAAATGTTTATAACTCCTCAAAGGTGAGAGGTTTGAATCCATCAGCAAATTTTTTAATAGGAAATCGATTTCACGTAACACTACGCATCCTCAGTCCTACAGATTTATTCAAATATAATCACATATAAAAATATTTAAAAATAGAACAGAACTTTTTATATCTTTTGTTTTCGTTAGAAGTTAGAACTGAAATTAACAATGCTTAAAAGCTTTATCGGGAAGTTGAAGAAAACGATGAAACTAAAGAATCAACGTAAGGCCACTCTGACGCAGCCATTGCATATTTGCAACTCTACCACATTCCCTCCAACTGAAAGAATGCCCATGATCCAAACCAAGGCGTTAAGAAGCGGATTGGCAATCAGTTCGTATCTAGAAGAAAACAACGTGTCGTGCATTCCTTTGCTCTTCAATGGGCATTCATCACTCCAGTCCTCGCAGTCAAGCCGTCCGTCAAACGTCTGTTAAAATGCCGAAGGTCTATCTAAATGGAAAGAGTCAAACCAACGCAGATCTATTGCTAGCAGGAGGCCGGTGGCGTCGGGCCCCCAACTAAAGATGAGCGATGGCCGCTTTCTTAGCCCTTCAGTAAAATGCAATTTAACATGTTCATTTAAAAAAGTGTCCTGCTACGCATACCCCAAGTCAAGGTCAGCTCATCTGGACAACTTTAGTTTAGGACCGACGTGGTTAAAACAATTCAATTGCGAGATATTCGTTTGATACCCACTTGTCACAAGCAACACCAGCTCGTAGGTCTACAACCAGCAGGTATTTTCGAGGATCAAAATGACTGCAGCATGTTGTTTAACTAACAGCTAAAAAGTTTTTGCCGCTTTGAAAATGTTTTTGAAAATTTCGAGGGCAGTAATTGCCCGTTTCTTCTTGGTTGCGGGCTTGCCAGCTCGTACCCACTCTTCAGACGAAAATAAACTGTCTCCAATAGATGGTATGAAATTAGCAGATATCAACTGATTGCAGCAAGCAGCATGGGATAGTATGTGTTGAACAATGCCAGCGAAAACGGATTCAAATAAAGGGATTACAAACAACTGCGTTATCACAAGAAAAACTGTCAGATAAATGGCACCAAATCCATGTATTTTCTAATAAATCCTCCCTGGTGGTGCAGAACCGGCTGTTGGTTTGGCTTATTGCTTCTTGAATAACCCACTATACTTATAGAATAACTGGGAGTGTTTTGCGGATTGCTTCGCAGATATTACGTGATGCCAAGCAAACTATCATAGTATCGCTAGAACGAAGACGCTGCGCAATGTACAACTTCAGGAGAAATACAGGGTTGCTCAGCTGTTGTGCACAGTTCCTTACCTGTATGTCAACCAAAATTTTCACTGTTTTAAAAAATGCAACTATAGAATTAAGCATTATAAAAGAGTAAGCATTTGCTGTACTTTTGCTAAACCTCACCTGACTGCTTTTTACAAAAAGAGGCGAACCAGACTCGCAGTAAAAGCGGTCATCCGAGCAATCGATCTCGTCACTGGAATCGTCGCAGTTAATATTAAAATCGCACAGGTGGCGTTTATCAATTGACACCTTTTGAAAAAGATGATTTTAAACAAAATGTACCAAATAACAAGGATACATTAGAGACGCTAAGTTCAGCCTAGATAAATAAACATGAGGGCCGGCTGTAAATGTTCTTCAACCAAAGGCCTAAGGCCTGCGCAAGCCACAATTGTGGCAGGGACATGTGTGGACATAACTCTCCAGCAGGTAAAGCTAGAAAGATGTTTAAGCCATTTCAAAGATGCGGAAAGTCTTCTGGTTCCGATTAGAAAAATTGGCAAGTTGTATTTTCAAAATTTTTGGTGAGTGACGTCACAAAAGGGGTTGGTCAAGGATATTTTCCATGACGTCATCCGGGTCTAAGAAAAAATTCAAGTGGCAATTTCCTTTGGGATTAGTTAATTACTTTCTGTTTTTTAGGCCAATGCTTACAACCACTAATATTATGGCCAATCAAGGGCTCTGAAGATGCGGATTTTCGCTTAGTTTATTTTAACCCTTTAAACTTAAATTTTTTTCTCAGGCTCCGATGACGTCATCAAAATACCCTTGATCTATCCCAATTCTGACGTCACTCCAAGAAAAGTTCAAACCCAAATCTTCCCATTTTTTACAAATCGAAACTTGAAGACTTTCTACATCTTCAGAGGTTTTGAATATCTCTCTAGCTCTATCGGCTGGCGAGTTATGGCCAAACATGTACCTACGCGGGCCTGAGGGTCAAAGAAACACTGGTCTTGGAAGTTACGCATTTTTTCAACGTACCAAACGGAAATTTGCTGGTTTGTATTCTATTACATGACGGCAATCATGGGAAAAAACAACTATTTCACGCTCCCAAAGTTGGCTTTGAAATTCAAGCAAAGGTTTTAAACTTTTTTAAGGATTCAGAAAATTTTGGAAGTTTCCGTCCTTATCTTCCAAACTCAATTTTCCATTCTTCTAAACTTTCATCTGGTTGTACTGTTTTCTACGTAGATTTCAACATTGGTCAGTGCTCCTGCTTATCCACTTTACTCGGTAATTTCTTGAAACAAGTTAATCTCATGTAACAGTAATTATCGCCAAAATGCACTCACTTCTAGAAGGCCACTGCCTTTGCTAATATACAAAACAGACCGTGTTTGTCAAGGAAAAAAACAAACAAAATTTCTGTAACGCAGCATTTCAAACTTACTTTGGTTTTTCCAAGAGCTAAACAAAAAAACCTCCCTGGACATGTGACGTTGGTTTCGTCTGCCATGTCGTCACAGTCGGGAATACCGTCGCAAACTTTCCCGGGTGCGATCGACACCTTTTTGCCGGCTTTGCATCGAAAACGGTCTGGGCACCTAGCCTCTGATTCATCTTCCGCTGTCAATGGACAGTGTACGATGCCATCGCAGAAATAGTCTGATGTGATCACTTTAGTATACGTGATATTCGGCATTCCAGGCATGGTCTGTACCTGCACAAATATTATGTGGAATGGTGAAGCTTGCCGACAAAAACTTGCCATCCTAAATTAATTCTTAGTCATTCCTTTTTAGCCACATCTTTGATGAAGGAGTGTGGAAAGTTCTCCACTTGTTTGCAGTCACAATCCAAGGAATACGAGTAAATTTAAAACTCAAAAATATGCCACATTCGCTTAGTTTATACATTGCTTCAAAAACTAGATGCTCTAATGACGTTGATCAAAACGTTTTGACACGAATGCAGTTTTTACACAAAGTTAACTCGAGAATACTTCGAGACCCAAGTCAACTTGAGTCACTTATGTTAAATAATATCGCTGTTCACATTTCAGTCTAGGCCAGAGGAGGTGTGTCTATTGCGACGTGGCGGAAACAACCTGTGCGCAGCTTTTTGTCCTGTGTGTTGATTGAAATCCCGCCAGTTAACGATGGCAAGAGAGCTGCATCAAGAATGGCCATACGTCAGCCGCTTCCACGGAACTTTGCGCACCATAGTGAAATCTGGTCATCGCTGCTTTACAAGCGCAGTAAATTTCAGGTTCATTAGAAGTGGAAGTTGACACATATTTCCAAAATGTAGTCTATCGTTGCAAACAGTAACCGAGGTCGCTGCGACCAAATGCGCGCAAGGAGCATTGCTAAATTCGAAAAATTAGAAGAAAAGCGTTGAATGAACACTCGAAGACCACTGACCACGTAGTCGCACTCTATCAACCATTCTTTTGGCAAGGGTTTCTGCATGATATCTTCGAAACCATCTGCTGAACACGAGTAGGATGCTCCATTAGGACCGACGCACTCTGGAGAACATTCGTCATCAGGCATGCCCAAGTTTTCTTTCCACTTGTGGTTTTCGAGAACTGGGGGGCAGTCTGCTTTGCCATCACAAAATCTTCCAAGACGGTTTCGGCATCGACCATGACACCTGTTTTTGGTAAACGTTTGCACACTATACAACTCGCTTGAATAAAAAATGGACAGAATATATTAGAGATGCAGGTTACTTTTACTATAGAGTTACAAAGCTTGATTACTCCTGAACTGTATTTGATTTTTGCAATTTAGTTGTGTTGGCTTTTCCCAAGTATTGCTGTGTGTGACCAAACTTACCTGCATGACAAGTTTCGATATTCTGCAGTTGCTTCATCGCAGCCAAGGGTAGCCCCGCAGAAAGAAAATCTGCAAAAAGGCATGTGTATAAAGAATAAATCCCAGATTTTACAGTAATTTACCACCTTCTGTTTCGAAAGACTGTTAAAAAGTGGTGGAATTGTACGTAGGTATGTCTAATTCAACATATGTTTTGCAGCTCGGTCTTATGAAGTGGCTGATTAGAATAACACCACGCCTCTATACGCTGAAAACTGCTACAGGGCGGAAAAACAACGGGGTCACGAATGTTTACAGGTGCCTGTAGTATGGCCCTGCTTGAGGCCTTGGTCAAGGATGAAGTTGCAAAATTTTGGAAAAGGATGGAACGAATACAGTGGGATTGCTCTGCATGCCGCTGTGAATTCAGCTTTTGGAAAGTTTGCGGTTTACATGTTTCGCGTACAAATATTGTTCTATCAAGCTTGCCGTAGCAAGGCAACTGTTTAATTTCCAAAATTGTAGGAAAGCAATTTCCGTATATCAGCGTCTACCAGTTGATCGTAGCAACCCGTGCGCCCTACGCCCAGCCTATACCCTTAGTTCGGATGAACCATCGTCTTGTTTCAGCTTTGCCCTTGTCCGCAGACTTTTGGGTAAGAAATGCACAGTTTAGTAATTCGTCTGGAAATGAGAGACAGAATCAATAGATATCGTACGTTTAAGCTGGGTGAAAACTTCAAACTCCATGCTTCGTAATCTGTAGATACACTGCATGTTATGATGGCCTATGACTCAAAAATGCCTCTGTTTTAAATTAAATCTCTCCCGATATAGCTAAATCTGTTCCGATTTACCTATATCTGAACGGCACCCCGTACATGAGTTTAAGGACCTCTGGTTTTCGACCAAGCCACTTAATTAAGAATTTCATCACTGTTGGCATGAGTTAAAGTTGTGTAAACAGCCACAAAATTATGGAGGGGAAAGTGAAAAAAGCAGAGTGGGCACGTTTTTGTTAGAAATGTATAGAAAAAATTCCTGATTCTGAAGCATTTGGATTTGCCACAGAATAAAATATAACTTTTTTGGTTTTGTTTCTCAAAAATGCAGTCAGATTGCTACATATCACAGCAACGAGCATCAGATTTTGATACGATTTTCAAGAACAAAAAATGATTTGTTTGTCTGGCATAGCTTGGAAAGACATACTTTTCATCAAAACCATTCTTGCAATGCTTCACACCGTCGCAAACCATCGATCTCTCCAAACATCGATTGTCGTCACATAACACTTGACCTGTCTCGCAATAGGTGAAGCCCCTTTCGAAAACACATTTCCTGTTTTATCAGCTTTCCTAGAGGAAACTTTGAGCAGCAGAACAATACCTTCTACCGAAAATACGCCATAACCGCACCACGCAATATATTTTCAAGTAAACGTTTTCAGTGGCTGATACGCAAACGTTTTTCTATAAAGAATGTAAGAACAAATACAAAGAGAATGAAAGATTTTTACCGTTGTTAGCAAATAACTTGACAATGGTCCGAGAAAGAATTACCTGCAATATTTTAACGTTCTTTTTCCCATTAGGCACAAGCTTCAACAAGACGGCAATTATCAAATGTGCAAACAAAAGTTTTGCATTGTCTCGTAGTTAATTTTTCTCTTTAAAAAGTGCTACTAGTGGCTACTTCAACCATGTAAAGTTGGTGGTTTGAAAAACAATCTTTAAGTTAAGCTTTGCAGTAGTGCGAAATCTGCTTTGTGTATCATGTGACTGCTCCCTTGCATCAAACCGCTGTCAACAAACACTCGTAAATCACTGGAGATATTTGATATACGAGTCTTTAAATACACAAAGATGCGCAACATACTTCTTCTTTGGAAAAAAGTTTTTCACTTTCTCGCAAATAATAGGAAGGTTTCCATCGCACAGACATTCATCTGACAAATCTGAGCAATCCATTATTTTATCACAAACACCATTGCGATTTATGATCATTGTTCCATCCAAGCATTCGAAGCACTTAGTCTTGTCCAGTACCAAGTTTTTTCTGCTAAATTGTAACATACATACAAGTTCATTAATACAGAGGTTTTTAACAAATAAAAATTTCTGCTCTGCAACTTGTTCGGGCAATCTATTGTAAAAAAGTGGGTATGAAATGTTGCATTCAATATTGTTGTCCCTATAGATCTTATAAATCTTTGGAAGTTATATAAACATTATCGCATTTGGATACCTACCTCTTTGTTTGTTGTGAACGTGCATGCACAGAATCTGATTCTACATGTATCTGCCGTTACATATATACTGCTCGAAATTTTTACCAGTAGTTTTGTATCAAAAACCGCTCTTCGATTCGCAATTTGGAATGACTTCCTATTAGAGAAGCCTGTACATATTAGTCGCAAAACTACAAATAAATTCCGTGTATTCTACATTAAAAATTGGTTTTCAGCTTGCTGACACCATTGAAAAAACCCAACGAATATTAATGGACAGAAAGAAGACTAAAAACAGCCTTAACTCGGTCTCTTCAAAACCTTTTCCTCAGATCATGGTCTGTCCAGTGCTGAAAGATATTGCCTCGTAACCCTTAAAATTCCAATTGATTCTGCACTGACTTTGTGAAAGCAGGTAATTTACAATGGTTTTACGCTTTCATGAACAAGATAATCAACAAAAAAATCATATAGTTTAAGCGAATTTCAACACTTTTTGACAGCAACAACATTTTCATCAAACACGAGAGATGAAAGTATTTCTGAAGTTCACCAACGCATACCCCTCTTTCCTGAAACAGAAATCTTCTCCGTTATCACAATCTTTGACTTGGTCATGCAGCAACTCTTGTGGTAGTATGCAGTTTCTTGCATTTCTTACGCATTTGAATCCAATCCCATGCTCCCATTCATTGTTATTCGGACAACCATTGCAAGCATCTCTGTCGCAAACAGTGGACCGGGCAACACAGAATGATGTCTTGGCGCACTGGTAATGACTATCGCAACCGATCTCGCATGGGTTGGTATTCAAACACGTAATGCTTCCGTTGCACACAAAATCGCTGCTGGGGAGAACGCAAGTTCGATTTTGCCTCATTGAGCAACTGAAATGAAAACAAATGCCAGGTATAGAAAGCTTGTTCCTGATATGGTAGCAAATCATTGGCTAGTTTTCCGTACACAAAACCTCAACTAACAGAACGTGTTGAAAGGAGCATAGTTCTGAGGAAAAACACTTTGAAACGCAGTAAAACAACAGTTCTTTCCCTATAAAAGGATTGTTACAAGTTTAAGGAAGAAATTTCCTGTTGTGCATTTTTAGGTGCAAGTGGGTCTGCTGTATGCGACCAAAGAAACGGGCTATAAACGGAAAGTAACAAATGATCCTTGGCAAATTTTATTGGTTCGTCATTCGTCTTGGTGCCCCTAAATAACCACGTATGATTTTGTCACTAAATGGTGAGTTTCAATTATACCTGGAAGTTGCGTTTTTACCTATTCTCATTTCTTGCTGCAGGCGTAAGCTAATGTATCATCTCTGTCAAAAGTATCCACCTCAAAGGCTTGCAATTAACCAACTGCCAAACGTGTTTATGCAGTATCTGAGATAGAAGTTAACTTCAACTCATAAAACTACATAAATGTACAGTATTTACGCTAAGAGCGTTTTAAAGAGCGTGTATAGATGAAGTGTTTACAGGTAGGCTGTGTTCTCAATATTAATCTAGCGTCTGAATTCGTTCGTTGTCTGTACTTGTCTCAAATACTTTTATCGTTCACGTTTTGGTGTATAATCACACAAGTTTCCAAAGAAAGACCAATCAAACTATGAATTATTAAAAATTTTTCACGATTTTTAAAAACTCTCGGCTTCAAACACTTTTATCTATAGAAAACGAAATTTCATGGTTTTGAAGGCAAAATGACAATTTACTTACGTGCATTAATTTTTTAGAAGTGCAGTTATAAAAAAATTTATGACGGCTTAGCATCTTTGATGTTTTTGTTTTTTTAGACTCATGGTTTTACAATCGTGTGACTTCTTAGTTTACATATTCCAGCCTATTTTTTGAGATCAATATGTGTTTGAGACAAAAAATACCCTATTTGGTTGCCTTTGCACTCTAGGCATGAAACTGTAGTAGTAATCTCGTCCTCGCCCTCATCGCAGTCGTTAAAGGAATCGCAGAAGTAAATGGATGGGATTGTCTTGCCATTTCTGCACACAAAATCTGCAAGAGAGAAATGGTAACTGAATTACAAATTAGTTATTGTCCATGCTTGGCTCCCTACGATCAAACGGAAGCAGGACTATACGTCAAGTAAATAAATTTCAGATAAAAACTTCGCGATTCGGAATAACTGCGCAGATAGAATTTGAAAATCATTTGAAAACGTAGTGCTTCTCACATATGCAACTACGGGGAAAACAGAGTTTGTCTACGGAAGCTTGGTGAATAGAATATTACCTAAGTTAGCATTGAAAAACTTGACTCTTGATAAAAAGTGTTATAAGCCGTTAAAGATGCGACAGCATAAGCTCCATAATCGTCACTAACAAACCTATTTGTGTTATCTGGTACACTCAACCCATGCTTTTCATAAGGCACCAGTTATTTCCGCATGTTGGAGGTATGTTCAATAACAGTAACAAGTTTACAGCACATGCTCAGGGGCGTAACGACGGGGGAAAGGGGGGTACAATTTCCCGTGCGCCGAATCACTGCGGGGTCGTCGAAAAGTCCCAAGCATTTCTCTCAATACAGTACATTTGCTTCCGAAAGACCTCAGGTTCGAACATGGGGGCGCCAAACTTGCTTCTTGCCCCGGGCGCCATCTAAC
>JGI24022J15233_10003007_pt1 | contig 16350 bp, 10 predicted proteins | sample Ectturendosymbi2_FD_15233 | JGI IMG/M metagenome (IMG submission 15233)
AAATACCACACTCAACCACAAAGATAACAGCGAACACTTCAGCCGCGACAAACATGCCACGAGTTTCACTATTTCAAAAGGCAGCGCCTCATGGCACGGTTGCCAAGCAGCCCCGACTTGCTTGCAGAACCGATTCGGCAAATATGACCGACGGTACCTGATCGCGGGTAAGAAGGGCCATCCACGCTGCTGGTGTCCGTCATCGAGAGAGTGTCGGAGGTGGCGTCAGACGATTTCGACGCCTGGTCGCTGCCAACTGCTGAGGCCGGAGGGACCCAGTAGCTCGGGGTGTAGTAGGGCGAGGCATCGCTCAGCTGTAAACGATTGCTCAGCTGAAGCGAAAAAGCTTTTGCAAAGTACGAAACAAGAGTAAATAATCTTTTCTAGACGCAAGCTGGCCGGGATAACAAACATCGCGATTATATTGATGTTACACTTGGTCCGACACTGGGAAGATAATTGCGATCCACTGATGAATGTACAAGTACCAAATGTGACATTCGTCGCCTATATTATTCACTAGAACTAGTCGGACGGTATCACCTAGGTTGGCGTTTGAAGACGCCATCACGCCAAGCGCAGCACGAGCCTGCATTGACTTGCGTTATACAGTTCAAATCAAGCACAAGGTAAAAAAGCGATAGAAGGGTTTCTTTCTTACATGTTGGTTACTCAGCGCTTTTATTTTCACATTTACGCCAATAACCATCAACACGAGTTGTAAGCGCAATACACATTTGAAAAAATCCGTTTTACAGACCGACTATAGCGCAGAACCTACCTTGCCCTGCTGTGACACTTGCACGCGGTCGTTCGTGATCTTGTTGTTCATCATCGCTGTACGGGCAAGCGAGGGGTTGCTATGACGCGTCACACCTTCTCCGGGGCATCTGTTCGAATAAACGTGCACATTAAGAATGATACATCATAAGGGGAAAACTCTGTTTATGCGATATCCAGGGTCACGAAGTTTGGCAAACACTTTATAATGATCGGATAAACTATAGTAACAGGCAAACGAAAAAATATTAACCACCCCACTATGGATTTTACCACATGATCATTTCTAGCACGCAACAGGGACGAAAATTACAATCCACAATAATTTCTTTGCTTCAGCAATAATTTGAAATTTGAAAATCTTAAATTCCTCAGACTGTCACTATGCTAAAAGTCATCTAGAGCAGGGATTCTCAAACTTTTTTGTTCTACAACCCTATTTTAAAACAGTTTTTTAATGCGACCCCTTGATGGATAGATGTAAATGATATGTGTAAACGTCCACTTACAAATGTCAAGAGGCATTTTTGTCTGTCGTCGAAATTATACAAATGCACACAATCTACGAACATAACTATACAGTAATAAAACTACCACGCGATGGAAACAATAAGACAAAAAACGAACAAAACACAAACCGGTTATAGACGTTATCAAGCACAACTAATGCGATAAGTGCATTTGACGATTTTTACACAGATTATCCATTTGTAGATCGATACAAGACAATGCAGGATAAAGAATATTTTCAATATTTTTCAAAAAGGATTGGCTTTTGAACGTGATGATTCAATTGTGAGAATGCTGCTTCACATTAATACGTTGTGCAAAAAGTTAAGAGGATGAATGGCTTGATAAAGAATGACAGGGCATTCATTTCTTGTTCTTGTCAAAAAATGACAAACTCTGTTTTGAAAATTCCAGTTGCAAACGTTTGTTGTTTCATAACTCCGCAGACTCATCCTGGGCATGACATATGTGTCGACCCCCATAACTCCGCATACTCATCCTTGGCATGGCATGACAGATGTGTCGCCCCCCCATAACTCCGCATACTCATCCTTGGCATGGCATGACAGATGTGTCNCCCCCCCATAACTCCGCATACTCATCCTGGGCACGGTATGGCAGATGTGTCGCCTCCTGAAAATTCAATTGTGTATGGTTTGTGGATCCAACCTTTCCTGAATCAAAGTCCAAAACAGGGGTGATGGAACCGGCAATGCCACATGGGCCTATAACCCCCACGTTTTTCTGGGGGAACCTGATCCCCCACTTTTACATTTCGAATTTTGCTTATAAGCAACACAATTAGTATTGGGTCCATTGTTAAAATAAATCGCTTAATGAAAAAATCGTCCATACTTTTTTGACGTGTAGTTGTGCCCCCCTACTTTGAAAGAGGTACCTCCACCACGGGTCCAAAGTACTTCTGAAACTGTATATAAAGCTTTTGAGTTTAATCTAAAACCACTCAGTGTGCTCTGAAAGGAGTTAGCTTAGCCCCTAGACCTAGAACTCCTAGAGTTCTAAACACAAGCATGTCTTCGTATCACAATAAACGCGACAAGGTAAATATTGGTCAGCACGAAACACCATGATGCAACAACGCATAACTTGATGTGCTTGGTTGATTATTATAATTTGATAGCTCAGGTAGTCATCCTAGTGAACAACTGACATCATGAAGCATGGTATTGCCCCTACAAATGTAGCAGAAATAAATTCACTGCAGGCCACTTCTAGTTTTCTTGCAAAGTTCACAAAAACTTGTATATCTGATTTGTCAAGTCATTTGTTTCACGACCTCAAATGGGGCCGCGACCAATAGTTTGAGAAGACCTGATCTAGAGTAGTTTAGGAATCCAGGTGAAGGTGCGCAGTATGAGGCGCAAACGAGTGAGTCTTGGCACACCAGTTTGTCACTACTGATCAGTCGGATTCACACTTAAGCCTCCCAGAGACATCACGTGCACAAAGGCATACCGGCAGCACAAGCGAAAGAGTCGCTCACTGCTTTGCCTGGTCACTACGCTTCGATTAAAGCTTAAACACACTCACAACGTGGCCAGTACTGCGCATAAAAATATCACAAATACTTTGTGCCAGAGTAGCCAGCGCTTTGGGTAGCAACCTTGTGCGGTCGTAGCCAGCGTGACAATTTTTGGGGCATTTCTCAAAACGTAGCAAAAAGCAAATAAAGTTTTCAAAAAGAGTAAGATGTTCAAGCCAGAAGAGTTGGTTTCAATCAGATTTCAGGTGTAGTTAAGCCAATGATACACAAAACGATTCCTTTTAGAGTGAACACTCTTAAACGTAGCGCACCACTGGCAAAGAAAAGCCATAAGCATGACTGATCAAGCAGACAAAAAGGGCAGACTAAATGGTGTTTAGCTGTGGAAAATTTAGCTGTGGAAAGCAGCACAAATTCTGAGATCACCATTTACCATTCACACTTATTGGATTACGTCACACACAGCAACCATTGGATGAACGCTTTCAGCACATTTTGTTACTGAGCAAGCTTTCCTATGTGTCAACACCATAAAAGTTTAAGGTAGCTTCACTCCACAGCTGAAAGAAGCAAGGAATCAATCGCAAATTTTTAATAGGAAATTGATTTCATGTAACACTATGCATCGTCAGTCCTATATCTTATTCAAATAGAATCATTTGAAGTTTGTTAAGGTTGGCTTGTTTGAACGTTGTAAGTAAAGAAGTATTCACAACAAAACGTTGGATCTACATTTTTGAGATCGACTGGGAAACTGCCGCCTATCTCTTTCGGTGCGAGATCAACCAAGGTATTCGTTTGGTTTCAAAGGTTTCTTCTACTGTAGCGCAGTAATGACTCCTGTTTCCACAGCCTGTTTGCCTTGGACGTAATTTATCATGAAAATTTATCTCAGATGGTAAACAAGAAAGTAGAAGTACCAGAAGCGAGGACAAGCGCGGTTTCTGAACAGACCGACACGGCCGTTGAGCATTGCATTTCACCCCAGAAACAACACTTGAAATATCAAGCGCGCTGCAAGAGTGACTTCATGCGCTGAAAACCCTCAGATTTCTTCAAGAAACTCAACTTAAGGAAGTTTTCCGCAGAAAATGCGTTTTGTGCAAGTGGCACGGTTCGTCACAGTAAAAAGTGTCCAGCACTCGCAAAATATCTTCATGTTGCATATATTGGCCAATCACTTTCAGCTGGTTTTAGCAGAGGAAGCAAAGAAAAGTGAATTGTCACGTTACTCCATACGCGACGTGATCATTTAAAAGACATCAGAAACTCGCAAACGTTTTCCAGCAACTTCCCCGAATAGTACCAAAAACGTTTTGCGAGTTAGTTGGTTGGGCTCGTGTGCCGCTGTCACAGCGGAGAAATCGACCGAATTGTTTTTTTTTATCGCACGCAGCGCGTACTCGTTTCTCAACCAAAAGACTTTTTTCCTCAACCATCGGCACTCCTGTAGTTTGTATCGCATGACGTGGGTTGGCACTGGAATCGATCGCCCGGCGCATACAGGGTTCGAAACGCACTTTTTAGTCGCACAAACGCGAGTAACGTGACGCAATCCGACTTTCAGTCGGAAAATTATCTGATTTTCTTCGTCACGATATTGCTTCATCGAAAGCGAACCGTTCGACGGCGAAGCTCGGCCTCCTGGACCAGCTCAAAAGTCGGTTGAAGCAAGTATGAAAAGACAGATCACTAGCGCGTTGATAGAAGTGCGACTGTTTACAACAAAACTTGAGCTTTGGAAGAGTTCGTCGTGCTCGGGTGGATACCCTTACTTCGAGAGCTTTCAGTACAAAATACTGAATGCGTTAGAGATTTCGCTGGCAACTCCAGCAGCAAACAACTACAAAGGAAAGCGAAAGATATCAAAGCGATGCCGCATTATCTTGCGATTAAATAAACACCTTGGCTGGTCTGGATCCCACATTTGATCTTCATCCAACGTAGGCAGGTATCCAGAACTGTGAGGATTAGCCGAACCTTCAGATTGAACTTGGAAGGTTTTGGCAGCAGCCGGTGGTTCTTTAGGCTGCAATAAGAGTACGATCATTAATCGTGTCGTTCCGTATGGAGGAAGCAACAATGAAACGTACTACTAGCAAATAAAGAGTAAAATAAAGCAAATAAAGAGTCTTCATAACGCCGAAACGCTGGTCACAAAATGTTTTCTTTAGCCGAGAACACTTCTCTGCGAAGTTGCATCTAAGTGAACATCTAAATACTCCGAAAACGCTTTAAAGCTACCCAGGTTTTTTTAAGGAAAAAGTTAGGTACCCGGTATGGACCTGTAGGGACCCGATTTCACTGATTCTAGGGATCCAATGCTAATTTTCTTTGATTCTAGGGACCCGATTTTCAATTCTTAAAAACCCTGAACTTACAATAGTTTGAAAACAAGTAAAATATTTTTAAATACAAGGCAGACTTCCGCAGACACATTAGTTTAAAACAAGTGCGTTTAATATGTTGCATTCACAAACAGTTTAGACTAGTTTGTTGCTGACTTTTTGCAAATTGCGGACCACCGGGTGCTTCACTTTTCGCCTTGCGGACTCCCAAACCGCTAGTTGGTTTGTTGAAAAAATTGCGATATCTTGAAAACATGACGTTGTGGGGACATTCTGATTTTATAACCGGAATCGGCAAACTGAAATCATCCTAGTACTGCAATGTTTCCTTACAAGATGCCAAAATGTTGAGCATTGTTATCATGTAAGAGGCATTAATTTGCAAACCCCATGCTTCACTTTAGCAGATCCCTACTTCAGGAACCACAGAAGTAATGTGGGGACCCTAATCTTCCAAAATCAAAACAGCAAACCAAAGTTGGATAACACTGATTCACCAGGAAGAGTATTCGAAGGATTTACAAACATACCTAGTGAACACGATTGAGGCTTCAAACACTGCAAGTTCTTTAAGGCAGCTTTCGTCAAATTATGTTTTAGTTGCTTACAAACCTGCAAGTTAGATTGCTGAACTGCAGCAGAAGGTACATTTGAAGAGGCTTTGGGACTCATGCTCTCACACTGCGCAGCATATTGTGAAAACTTGTCACTTTTCAAGAACTTTTCGTAAAGGTTCTGTTCAAGATACAATTCGATTTCATTTTGAGCTTGCAAGAAGAGTTCATCATCCAAATTGCAGTCTGCCAAAGGCTTTGACTGCAAAAGAATAGCGAAACATATCATAAATCAACACTGCAACAAGCATGTACTAGGCTTATTTAATGACAATCAGCAATTTTTTTACAAATCATGCATCTAATAGTAAATCACAACTCAGCAGCATATATAGTTCATACCTTTTTCAATACCTTTGCTTCTTTGATTTTTTGCAGAATATACTGTTTGGTAGGTTCCTTGATAATGGAAGATATGGATTTAGGTGCATCTTTGCCCATAAAACGTAGATAAATCAATTTGGCCAGCTTAATTCTANACAAATATCAAGAAAAAACGTAGTAAATGTATTTTTAATCCACAAATACCATATCTACAGCATGCTAGCCAATGTCAAGCCTGTTCCAAACAAAAGAGACATGTACAATCAGTAGGCTGACTATTAGCTTATTTGAGTTGTAGTATATAAGTGGAATGCAGGATGACTTTCATAATAACAAGTTGGAGTTTTTTTTAAATTAAGGCATGTTCGTTATGAGTAAAAGTTAAAACAAAATGCGTTTTTCAGCTTCAGCGTCAGCTTTTCTAATTGTGAACAGATTTCTCTTGAAAAGAAATTGCTGAGCGCAAATTCCAATACCAAGTATTTGACTGGTTATGCAATCATTATTGAGCAAATATTTTCTCGAATTTCAATGCAATAGTTGAAAGCTCACAAGAAGTTTCAAAAACATTTAGCTTCTGTGGAATGGATGTATTGCTCTGTATATAGATAGGACTTACTAAATCGTTTAAGTGTGAGGTCTAAATTAGTAAATAAAGAGTAAAATATCTGTTCTTCTGAAGGTTTGATTTGGTGAAATAGNTTATGCAGCACCAAGTTTTACTTTTGCCGTTTGACCAATTCAATGCTGTNTTTTCGGTNACAGGACTGAATTTCTTTTCAAATGACTGAAAGAACTAAGTCAATTCGGTCATAACATCTGAAAATAGGAACTAGTGAAAATTGTTACAGTGAGTTTTATCACTGTCAATGAGATAAATGACTGAAATGTCTCAGCAAAAAAATATCAGCTTCGATGTCCTTATACTTCAAGAGATATATCGCCATTATTGATACTTGACTACCTAAACAATTGAGAATTACCAACACTGCCTCCATAGGTGTAGCAGATTTTTTAAGCCGTTTTAGGGACCCAATTCGGGTCCCTAGAATCAGAAAAAATTATCATCGAGTCCCTAAAATCAGAGAAAATAGGGTCCCTAGAATCAGAGAAATCAGGTCCCTACAAATCCAAACCAGGTTCCTAACATTTTCCTTAAAAAAACCCTGGTGTAGTAGCAGGCAAATTTTGGGGGGTGTGAAGGAATTTTGCCTGAAAACAAAAAAGGTCTTTGATTCATCTCATCAGACCCATTTTTTGGAGAAAAAAGTCAAATTCAGACGCATTTCATTCAGTCTCATTTGAAGGTGTCAAAACATCTGTGCCTGAATTTTCAGGGATTTTGCCCAGATTTTCAACAAATCAAACCTTTTGGGGGTGCGCTTGCACCCCCTTCACCCCCAGCTCCTACACCACTGGCTGCTTCTTTTGCAGGTATTTCCAACATGAATTTATTTGCTGAGCAATGACTTACCTTTTATCTGTTTGTAAGTCCATAGTTTCCTTTACAGTGTTTTTGCTTGCACATGATCCTGTGGTTGATGAAGCAGCTGATGAGTTCCCACTGCTGTGACTATTAAGGCCAAAGTCTTTAAATCCTTTGAGCGCTAACAAGCAATTAAGAACACTTTCCTCATGAGTTTCCTCAAGAAAACATTTAAACAAGTTGAATCCTTCACTGTCCTCCAACATATTGTGTAATGAAAGTGTCCACCTGTGATAAGATGGGAAGGGAGAAGCACTTCCTTCAGGTTCATAACCCATGTCCACATCCGTCCGCCTTGGTAACAAAGATATCATAAGGATTCCAGTAGATCAATGCACAGAATACAATTAGCTAAAGCACTAACAATGATTCATTGCATATTATTCAAACAATTCACTAAAACTAAATAATAAAAAGCAAACTTACCTAGGCGTTGCACTTGATACCTCAGATTTTCCACTGTGTGTTGATAAATGACCATCAGTAGATGTCACTTCATGTTCTTCTCCAACAGCTGGTGGTCGGCCATTTGTAAAATTGTGTCCAAGCATATAACTCATTACCACATCAGACATCATTGCACAATTATCATCCTCCTACATCATCACGAAAATTGAAATGCTAAACAAAATGAACATCACACATCAATTCCAAGGTTTCATTGATAAATAATTGCTGCCTGAAATTAAGCTTTGTGCTATAACCCACAACTATCTCCCTTATTTCATAAGGGTGCAGTATATTAGTTTTGCAACCCTTGCTGCTGAATGACATAGCATGCCTAGCTCAAAGATCTCAGGACGCAACTTGATGATAGACTTATCCATCATTTTTTTCTTTATCAAGAGAAAACCTAAAACAGCAGTAATCTCCAACCATGGAGGGAAAAATGAAGAATATAGGAATGATATTCTTAGAAAATTGTACCAGCTAGGTTCTGCCATTGCCAGAAGCTATGTCAGCTTTTATCTTCAATCATGGTTGCTTTATTTCCAAACCCAGTTTAAGCCACAAACGGTAATAAGTCCACAGCAGCCTGGACAAAACTCCGTTATTGATAAATTTATTGATAGATTGTAATCCAAATTGCATCTACCGCTTGCAACTAACTGTCACTACTCCTTTATTGGTTTCACTTTTTGCTTGCGAAAAACTGTATTGTGCAATAGATGACTGAGATACACATATTCCTGAAGCAAATTATATGTGCAAAAACATTCTCTTTTGAGAGTAAAACCATTTTGCTGCATTAGAAGTGTTTAAACTTAGATGAGCTACAATATAAGGAATCAGACATTTACTTACTGTTCCGAGTATCAAGTTGACATAAGAATTTTTCAGGACATGGGATTTTACCATAATGACTTCAGTTGAAATATATATCATGATTACATTTGAAATGAAAAATCTTAATGACTACATTGAACAAACGATATGTTCAGTTTATTTTATGCAACAATACATGCTTTTCTTGACAGTTACCTTGTTCAGTAATGATTAGGAATATAAATGAATTTATACAAAAATTTTAAAACATAGTTTTTTTTTCAGCCTGGAAACAAACTTCAGATAAAATGAAACAAAATGACATATGATAACAGCACACAAAACTGTTTTTCACTTCAATTTGCAAGAACTGACAAATCGCTGTTGGGCCATTCCATGTCAATTCTCAGGAAGTGGTCAGGTCACCTCTCCAATTTTACTGAAATTTTACTCAAATTGTCATTGCCCCATATGATGAACATCTGCAAAATTTGAATGAAATCTGTCAAGAAATGGCATGATTATAAAGATTTTGACTTGGGGGTGTTTAATATCTACTATTTTTCATCATACCATTGTTATTCAAGCTGGCATTGCTACTTCACAAATTCATTATTAAATTCTAGAATTCTATTGTGTCTTGCGCAAAGTCAATTGCTTGTTTAGGTGGAATGAAACTGAAAAATTTTGTTTCATTTCATTCAACACTTTTACGGCCGTTCTACGAATATACCGTACCTGGGTTTCAGCCTAAAACCAGAAGTTTTCAGTTGCCTTACCAACGCCATAGCTCCTCCACCGATTGCGCTAGAGAGCTGTTCAAGAGCTCAAACGGATCAGCAGTCTTCTAGTCTGCACTCTAAAAAAAATTTTTGGTTGGGGATTGCAGATTTTTTGTGAGTGACGTCATAAGTGAAGTAGTTTTTGTACCATTTGGCTCATGTTGCCTGGCCTAGGGCCCAACCGCTCGGCCAAAGTATTTTGCTGAAGTTTTCAATGGAAACTAAGCTCGAGTCCGAGTATTTTGAGCCTTTGATCGACTTTCTAACGTTTCTGGTTCAAAAGTTATGATCTAAAATAAACAAATTAATTAATTAGCTTGAAAAAATGACCCAAAAACTACTTCACTTACGATATCACTCAGAAAAAATTCGCAACCCCATACCAAAAAAATTTAGAAGACTGGCTGATCCGTTTGAGCCCTTGAACAGCTGTTTAGTGCAATCGGCAGAGGAGCTATGGCATTGGTAAGGCAACTGAAAGCTGCTGGTTTTAGGCTGAAATCCAGGTACGATATATTCGTAGAATGGCCATCAAGTGTTAAGTGAAATGAAACAAAATTTTTCAGTTTCATTCCACTTAAACAAGCAATTGACTTTGCACAAGACACATTAGAATTCTAGAATTTAATAATGAATTTGTGAAGTAACAACGCCAGCTTGAACAACAATGGTATGATGAAAAATAGTAAATATTAAGACCTCTGTATTACACAAAATTTGTAGTTTTTGCACAAATTTTGTCAAATTTTTTCTCTATGAAAACATTGAGAACCATTCATGAATTTTGTATGGTAAACTTGCCATATCATAACAACTCAAATTTTCATTGAGGTCATGGGTAACTGAGGCGACAAAGGTACCCCACTTTTCTAGTTTTTTCATTTCGTGCTAAGTTTGGCTCTTTTGATATCTCACAAACCTTTTGATATTTTGTGATAAAATTTTCTAAGGTCAAAGATAATTTTATCAGCAACAATTCTTCCAAATATCAGCGAAAAATATCAACAAATAAAACTATGGCGAGGTTTAAAAATTTTCGAAAATTTGTAGCAAGAGCAAGAAACAGTCAACTTTGGGTGTCCATGACCATTGACCTTTGAAAGTCACAATGTAGATAATGTTATTTTTTCAATATTTGGCAAAGTTACTAGCATCCCTGAAAAATGGGGGTTGTTCACAAATGTAGTTTGGCAGTAATAAGGCTTTAAATATGGCCAAATATGAACAATTTGCGCCCCTCAAGCTAAACACCCCCAAGTAAAAAGCTTTATAATCATGCCATTTCTTGACAGATTTCATTCAATTTTAGCAGATGTTCATCATATGGGGCAATGATAATTTGAGTAAAATTTCAGTAAAATTGGAGAGGGTGACCTGACCACTTCTTGAGAATTGACATGGAATGGCCCTGTTATCATAATTATGTTAGTGTACTTGAAAAAACATTCATCTTAGTCTTGAGTTTGCTTGCTTTCTCTGCTCTTGCCTTAGCCCCTCAATATTTTACTTGCAATCATTGCTAACACATTTCAGGACTGAGGATGTGTAGAGTTACTGAAATTGATTTTCTAATAAAATTATTTGCTAACTGATTAGACTGCACCACCTTTGTAACGACTATTTACATGGAAAATATATGTGCAAGTTTGAATCAATCATGAAAGCAGAGCAGTCACCTAATTCTTCAAAAGCTTGCAGCAAACCTTAGAGCTTTAAATTGAACAGTATTGAATAATATTTTTATCTATTTAATTTCTTATCTCCACAAACAATTCCCAAGATTAGGAGAATCTGTGCAACTTGAAGGACAACAGATGCTAAATCCAAAATTGGACTTTAAATGTTGGTGTCATAATAATACAACAAGAAATTGCATGATTTCATCGATACAATGGAATAAATCACTGACTTCTGGTTAATGATATTTGATTAAGAAACACAATATTTTTGGCAACAACCAACTAATTTTGCTAGGATAATAATTGCTGTAAAACACCAAGTATATTCACAATGAGTTTTCGCAAGCTAAACAAAAAATGATCACAAACTGAAAAAATGTTGTTCTTTTAAGAGTTATAACAATTTATAGCTCTAGGTTTGCTGTAAGCTTTTGTGGAATCAGCTGACTGGGCTCTGCTTTTATCATTTTGTGATGATTCAAACCTGCACATATCTGTATTCAAGTAACTACTCTCCATATGGGAGATAAACATGGAATCAATCTGCACATTTTTTAATAGGAAATCGATTTCTATTTGAATAAGATTTTAGGACTGACGATGCATAGTGTTAAGTGACATCAATTTCCTATTGCTGATTCATTACTTGTTTATCTCCTTTGTGGAGAGTAGTAACTAAAGAACTACTTAACTTAATCATCACTTTTCTTTGTAAAGTAAGGATAAACTATTTCAATGGTGGGCGAACTGCAGCTTGCCAGTATGTTTTGTGTGACTCTTCTAGCTGAATAGCAATATCATATTGTTAGTTGCTAAGTAGTCTGCAAAATTTGATGTAGGTCATTCTGTGTGAAACCTGCCTTCTTTAATGAACTGTATTGGACACTACAAACTGGTTTTACGGCTCACTACTATTTTTGGTATTCTGCCAATGACTCTTCTGTTGAAGAAGTTTACCCACCCCTGAACTGTTTTATCATAATTTTCTCTGCAAAATGTATGCCTGCTGTGCAAAAAAAGAAACTTTTTAACATACTGTTTCACCAATAGTACATTTGTAAATGTAGCAAAACGTGCAGATATAATTATTTAATAAGGATTTTGTAACCTGCTATTAGCATTCTGCATACTTTTTGTATGCATGTTAGTGATAAGCTACTCAGTAGTTGTGGCTAAGATCCATTATGTTCAGCCAATGTTGCACAAAACACTCATGTTTCATGGAAGATCATCAATTGTTCTGCTAGAAATTCATTATGGAGGTAGCTATCACCAGTTTGACTTTTCAATGTGTTATAAAAGTAACATAAAAAGTGTTCCATAGCTGAAAAAAGGTTGAAACACACTGGTTTGCACAAGAAATTTAAGTCAAAAATAGCAATGAGGTTGTGAAAATATTTATGAAACTAACCTTCATAAACTTCTGGAAAATCACTGTGCTTGGTGATCAGGTATAAAGAAAAAAACATTTTAACACATATTACACCAACCTACTTTTGGACCTGAGTCAGTGAGATAGCCAATAAAACGTTATGTTCTTGAGAACACTGACAAAAAGTACTCGATTAAATATTGAAAAATGCATTTGATACTGGCAAAACATGTTTGGGCAGAGTTGGTCTCAATGATAGTTATTTGATTTTAAACAAGGTGCAATTTTCTCTCATAACAGCAAACACTTTAGAATAACTTGAACAATATCATGCAAGTGGCACTTCAGTGAGCACCAATTCTATATAAAACATAACATTTTTAATGTAATTGCCTAAACACCACAACACTGTATCATTTTGATTGGTGATATACACTTTTCCATTAGAAATTCTAAATAAATCTACTTAGCCTTGGCTATAGTTGCTTTGATTCATTAAATAACATTTTTTCATTATAGGATTATCTCAGAAATACAAATATGGTTTGATAGCAGACCAAAATTAGGGCAGTAGTTAGCTAAGCATATGCTTCTTATTAATTGGAAAATGATTAACCCAATCCAAGATATACGCTATATTTTTCAAGAAGTCAAACAGAACTAAAGTGACACTTCATTTTACCAATCACAATAAATATGGTCATTAAACCAGTTAGGATGCATATCTAATGTTCTCTTTTGCAATAGTAGTAATGGCATAAAAGGGGAAGTGAGGGTATGAAAATGAAAGCATGTTTTTTTGCAAAAACTATTACAAACATAACTTACAAATTCTTTTTATATTGACAATTCACTGGGTGAATGCTAATTAGAAAAATATTCAAAGGAACACTGGATTCATCTTATGAGGATGGTCAAACACTTTTCCATGTACTCTCTAAGATTATGCAGCCTGTTAAAATATAAGCAATGTTTCAAGCAGTACTAATAACATAGGCCTCAGGGAGTCATTATTCTAGTTTTCAATCTACAAGATCATTAGTATCACTGATAAATGTACAGGCTTGGGTGAGCAATAAGGACATAGCATAGGTAGTGTTTTAAATGAAGAAAGTTTGGCAAATGTGGTGCATAGTCACCAACTACAACATGACATTACAAAGCTCAATAGACTGTGCTTTTGTGCACAGTGGCAGACTAAGGCTGGTCTTAACCAAATAGGCTAAAAGCAACAAAGCATAGGCAAAAAATTTGTTAAAAATACTAACTAATAAGGATTTATTTGGGGGTGGGGAACCTATTTTCCATCACGGGTCACATAAAATGTGCAATGTCATGGGTGTGCTATAAGAATTCCAAATAATATATGACGATGAAAAATGCAACCAAGTACACATGTTTTTTCTATATTGACAGGCAAATCCAATGTGTTTTCTTTCACATACAAATCCAACAAAATTTGAGTAACAAACATCCTGATTTAGGCCACATTAAATGATCATGCGGGGTTTGCAGGTCGCATGGCTTGAAGACCATGGCTTCTCATCCATGGTTTATACCCAATAAACATGATCAACAGTGCGTGCTTACAAGGATCATTCACTCATTATCATACACACTTTTCCTCTAGGGAGGGTCATGAGGGCAAACCCTAAGGTTGAAGATGTAATCACTTGACCTAGTCCCTAGGTGACCTCTGAGCTGTTTTCCCATAGGTGTAGCTTGCAGTACTTGCCTCACCAATTTTTCATGAAATTTTCTGGACACATGACTGAACCAACATAACTAGAATCTCTAAATTCGGAGAAGTGGGCTTCGCAAATTTCACAGGTGCCTACTGTTGCTTACAACAATGTTATTTAAAATTGGCCCAAGGTTGCATTGCTTTGGCAATGACTATTGGCCTAAACTTGTAAACTGAGGTAAAGGCCGTTTGACAAAAACTAGGCTCAGGATACATTCAGTAGCAGTTGCCAGAACAAAAATGAGATGTCAAAGTTATCTCACTGACATTTTTTCATTAGCCTTTAAATCAACATATTCAGTTATAGATACAATACTAGCTATCACTTATTTGAATTTGTATTAGTTGTTTTGAGAAATTGGCTGCATAGCTTCTATATTGCATTGCTGTTTATTATCCATGATTAAGCCCCCTATTAGAAAAGCCTTTTTAACAATCACTCACACATGACAAGTAAAAATTTGGCAAGCGACATAAAAAATTCATAGGCAGTATGTAAATGACAGTATCCAGTTTTAGCTTTTTTTCAGGTCTAAAAATAGCAATGAGTGAAATTTGTGATCTCAAGCTTTAAACTTAACCCTAATCCTAAATCGAAACCGTTGTCTGGTTTTCAAAACTTTGNAACTGAGTATATNAAAAGCACACCCACAAATGATTGTGAAAACATACAATCTGATGACATAACATCAAAAGTGGCATATCTGNTAGCAAAGCCAAAGCAACCACAGTACAGTGAGAGCTGAACCAACAACCCCTCCAACAGCAGGAATGGACACTTAGCAATCAACCGTGTTCACTGTACTGGTAATATCACTAACTCAGTGTTATATGTGGCACAAACTGGATACAGCTTTTCAGTCCTTCGAAAGCAAAAACTGAAACAGTTTTTCAGACACTACCAAATTTATATCTATCGTGTGCCACTTTCAAAGTATCACATGAACGAAAAGACTAGTTTTGGCAAAATCACCATGTGCATCAAAATGTTGCATAAAATCTTGAGCATACAATGCTCAATCCCATCAAGGCATANTAGGCCTTTGAATTCAATTTCAGGTTTGCAGTTGCTGCTAATTTTCAATTAAAAAAATGAANCACAATCATCAAACAATCACCTTTGACCAGTTCGCAAGANGCAGCAGGTTTGGATAAATTTTTATTTGGTCTGATCAAGGTAATGACATGAAAAATGCAATCGGAACAGACATCTCTACTTTGAATGTAAAGTTACACACAATACTATAGCACCCAACAAAGTTAATGAAAAGCAGTTGAAAAAATAGCAGAAAAGCACAAAGAGCCATATGCCTTTATCATGAATTATATTAGAACGAAACTGAGATTTACACCACAGCAACCTTGCTGTAATTTGAGGTCTTTGAGACAAGCAGAGTGATGGCAACCTCATGGACAGTAACTTCAGTCTAATTGTTACACCCATAAAGCTCAGATATGCTGATATAATCTCATACAATTGTGTGATGAGTAGCATGGCTATACGAATGATTTTAAATTTTCATACCTATTTACTTCTTTCAATCAATAAGGAATCACTGTTTTTAATGTATGCTTTACCCCAAGAGTGGGCAATTAATTTGGCTTGGGGGCAGTTTAAGAGGGCCCCGTTTAATGTAGGGTCCTACCTTGAAATTTGATCGTAAAACAAATGAATAAAACAAAAACAATAATGGTACACAGAAAAGATTTCATTTTAAGTGTTCTAGGACAAAGTCTCAAAGTGCTCCGTATGGAGCCCCAGGGCTCCGAGAGAAAAACCTCAGGGTTCTGCGAGCTATTTTGCAATTTACTCAGAAACATCAATCGGTGAGTAACAATGTGTTTTTTTGTTTTTATTTTTAGAAATTTATTGTGGGGCTCCATAAATTATGGTCAATCTTTCATGGGCTCCATAACACCAAAAGTTTGAGAACCCCTGTT
>JGI24022J15233_10003009_pt1 | contig 16348 bp, 8 predicted proteins | sample Ectturendosymbi2_FD_15233 | JGI IMG/M metagenome (IMG submission 15233)
CTTCATTGCTTTAGTAAAGCTATCTCTAATTGTTAAGTGTTTTGCAAGGAAGTTAGGATCTGGTTTAGGCTGGCTTAAAACTTTCTCGTTTTAAAATGTTAGATCTATAACGAATAGACCCATGCTCGGTTGATTGAGCTAAGTAAGTATGTATACGATTGATAACGGTCATCAGTGCAGCAAGAACAGTCCAGCATATTCATTTCGTGCTGTGCAGGTGCGTGCGCTTGCGCCCATTAAATACATGACGTTTTAATAAACTTGAGAGAATGTGACAAAGCAGATAGTTGGTGAAGAACTGCTGTCGCTGGTCTTTCTGATAATTACATGCTAATGTGCAGTTAGCGAGACGTCTGGCCATCTACGCGTTCCGAACTGATAATGTAGCTTCTCTTCAGATAAATTATTAAAAAGGCATCGAATCAAAGGTCATGCAATCAGTGTATTTACTCATTTTTGAGATGTTTATCTGAGTAAAACTTCAGTAAACCTGCGATTGAATCAATTCAATGAGTAACCGTGAATCAAACTTGAGTATGTTAGACTTGAGTCACGGTTTATTCAAGATTAGATGCATTATTGAATCACTTTGATTGAATATTGAATCATAATTTTTTAGAGTGTAACATAGGATTTGCGCATTACTAAAATTACTCCCAAATTTGGTGATGCAGCGATAAGCGAGTGAACATTGTAAAAAAAGTGAAGTTATCAGATAGTTCAATTTTGTGATTATACTGTCGGAGTACTGTAAATTAGGTGTGAAGCAGGCTATCTGCTTGTCCATATAGTTGGGCCACTGGCCGCAACACAGCCTATTAGCAGTCATCGTGTTTCTTCATTTATTATTTAATCATGGATGTGCTTCTGAAAGCAAGAAAGTTTGTCAGATTAAGGAGGTCGCACCAAAGTGCGGGGCCACTCATTGTGTCATCCACAGGGAAATGCTTGCGAGCCGAAAAATTTCGCCTGAGCTTCATAATCATAGTGTATTCCATGATATAGTTTTAAAATGATCAATCTCATTAAAGCTCATTCACTTAACACCCGGCTGTTTGAGCACCTACGTGAGGACATGGACGCAGAGCACTAATGCCTTCTCTTGCCCACAGAAGTAAGGTGGCTCTCCTGAGGAAAATCATTGAACAGTGTTTGAACTACATGAACCACTGCTAAGGTTTCCACTGGAGAAAAATTGAGATCTTGTTAACAAACTTCGTGATGAAAAATGGGTTCTCAAACTTGCCTACTTGTGTCATATCTTCAATCTGCTCAAACTAAATCTTTCACTTCAAACAAAATGAAATCTCTATTCAAGTTGGCAGATAAAGTGGCGGCATTTAAAGGCAAACTTAAATTGTGGGAGCAGCGCGTAAACAAAGGAGTATTTGACATGTTTCAAACATTAGCAGAGACTTTGAAAGACAGCGAGCTTGAGCAAGCGTTCTCCGACCTTGTGAGCAGTCACTTGCGTGTTCTTTTACAAGAGTTCAAGCGCTAAAGACTCTCGAACTGCAAAGAAATGGATCCGTAATCCATTTATTTTCAAACCAGATGAATCGACCTTACCTGCATGACCAGACGACTAACTACTGGACATTGAAATGACGGTAGTCTGAAATGTATTTTTCATACAAAGACTCTATCAATGTTTTGGATGAAGGTCTTGCCAGGATACCCTAACCTTACCATAAAAGCATTAAAGACTTTGCTGCCATTTCCGACATCCTACTTGTGCGAGTCTGGATTTTCTGTGATGGCAGCAACATAGACGAAACCGCAGAACAGACTGGACGTGAGGGACACCTTGCGGGTGTCAGTAAGTTCCATAATTCCTATGTGGGAGCGTCTCGTTGCGGCAAAACAAGCTCAAGGTTCTCATTGAATCAAAGTTGTAATAACTTATATGAGTTGCAATAAATATTAATTGCTGAACATTTGTGGTTTTATGAAGGCCGGTCCGCGAAAAACATTCGGTTTCAAACCGGTGCGCTGTGCAAAAAAGGTTGCCGACCCCTGCTTTATGCGATTCTCTCTGCTCTCTATTGGTTGACTCTATCCAACATACGCGGGGCGCTCATAATCTTCGACAATCTTAGCGCCATAAATTCCATCCGCCACGCTACTTGGAAAAAACATGGTGTTGCGATCGGAAAAGCCCGAGCGACACGTGCGTAAAGCTTCACAATGTGGCAGCAAGCAACAATAGAGTTCACGCGCTGCGATCACTCTATTATTGCTTGTTCGCGCCACGTATATATATTGTTGTTCTTCGCGCACATCCCGTTTGTGGTGAATCAAACATTCAACGCAACGCCACCGGAGAGGTTGCAACAACATCCCCTCCTTTTCACAACGAACCGCACCGATCGCACGTTCTTTTGAAGGTTTCACACAGCACGACCTCCACATCCTGGTCACAGCACCATTTTGTTGCGATCGGAAAAGCCCGAGCGGCATGTGCGCAAAGCGCCGCGACTGTAGCAGTAAACAACAATGGAGTTCACGCGCCGCGATCACTCTATAATTCATTGTTCGCGCCACGTATATATATTGTTGTTCTTCGCGCACATCCCGTTTGTGGTGAATCTAACATTCAACGCAACGCCACCGGAGAGGTTGCAGCAATGGTTTTGTCAACAAAATGGTTTGCTTAAATTACGTCCTTCTTCAAAGAGGAACACGAGTTGTTTATTTATGGATCCCAGCGCACAGGGACGGTCCAGGCAATGACACAGCAGATGCGTTGGCGCGAGTCTCCACCATAATTGGCCCTTCACCCACCGATGTCTTATATGAAAAAAGCCTTGACCAAATTAAGTCTGTCCGAATCCACCTCATCAATATCAAATCATTGCTGGTAACTGTGGAATGATCAGTATGCAGCTTCCAATAAAGCAACGCACTACAAATTACTTTTCCCAAATATCGACAAGACACTCCAACACTCACTCACTGACAAGATTTTTCCGTCTGTGTACAAGCCACTGCCAACTCAACGGACATCTCCACAAACTCGGACTACATCTGAACGGTTACTGTGATACGTGTGGCACTCCGGAAACGGTTGAACACGTTTTGATTCGTTGCTCGAAATTCAACAGAGGACAGAATTAAAAGTAACATCCGCGACCTGCAAATAAAATTTGGCTGGATCACACTCCTGCGAACAACTAGAGCACAACGCTCAGGCCCGTAACCAGCTTGGGACACCAGGTGGGGCGAAGAGTTCGGAGCCCCAAATTTTTTAAACTATGCCCAACACATTTTTTCAGGGGGGCAAAAATTTTGCAAAAGGGGCTTCGCCCTCCCTTGGTTACGGGCCTGACAACGCTTTATCCGGACCTACATAAAACAAACAGAGCAACCTATCTAATAAAACATCCCAAACTCTGTGCTGGCACTACATAGCCTAGGCGCTGCTAAGTGCCAAACAAACCAAAAAAATAAACTTTGCTGCGTCTGCTGGTGTGAGCGCATTGCTACTCGGTATGTTGTGCTGATTTTCATGTACTTTGGTTAACTTTCTGTTACTTTTCTTTTCAGTATTTAGTTGTCTAATAAGACTGTTTAAACGTTATTAAACGTCACGAAAGTTGTCGGATGTTGTCCGCTATTCAGTTCATAATCCAGGGGCGTAATGAGGTCAGATAGTGTTGAGTTCGTTTTGGCTCCTCAACATGAAACGTCTTATGACCGTGAAGCAACAACGAAAGAAGACTTCGATTACTGAAGAAAAATAAATTGAAGAGCGCAAACTAGAAGTTCACCGACGAGCCAAACGAAGTCGAAAACTAAACAACGACTAAAGATATTAACACTGTCATGTGTATCTATTTGATGTATTGTGAATCTGTATTTTGCACATTTATTAAGTCACATCCAGGAAGAGAGTAACCCGCAATAATATAGAATTTATTTGCAATAATATCCCATACGAAAATGTTAATAGTATTTTCGATCCAAACGGATAAAAACGATATTCGCTGAAGCGTAACCGTGATTTGGTACTTGACGCGATCACGCGTGATCACTAGAGTCGCGAACGCACTGCGCGATGTGCCATCACGTGACCACAACGCGACCTGTTGTTCTCCTCGCGACCCAAAACGCACCACTAAGATCAGTTTTGCTCACGGTTGTCCTCGGAGTAGCATCGAACCTACAGGTAGTCTGATAGGTTAGATCAAGACTCAATAGAAATAGTTGGCGAACGAGTGGGGTCTGGCAAATTCGTGAACCAGGACACGCTTGTAGCTAACTGATACCCCAGAACGGTTAGGATCTGAACAAACTCTGGCTATAACCAATTTTCAGACAAACCGTTTCAGGTCAGTCTAATAGGGAAGCTTACTCTCTTCCTCCATGAAAGAATTGAATTCGTATTTAACCCCTGATGTTTGCAGTAACTTATGTTTCATGTTTTAATTCACGATTATTGATATAAACCCTTGTTATGATGAATATCGCAGTGCTTAAAGTTATACTAATGAAACCATGAGTGAATACAATTTTGTTGTGATAAACTGAGCGGTTCGAGCGAAACCGGCGGGTCTAAGTTTCTCAATTGTTAACTTAAGCGTGCCATGGACACTTCTTATTCATCAGTGCTCTCGCTGAATTGTCCTAAACGTGTAGTGGTCTTCTTCTTTAGAAGGGGACTGCCACAATAGCGCCCTTACTGTATTTTCGAACCTGGGGTCTTTTGGAAGCAAATGTACTGTATTGAAGAAAGTACTTGTGACACTGTTGGGACTTGCCGGCGCCCGGGAAATTGTGCCCCTCTTTCAACCCTCGTTACGCCCTTGCTCTGACCATAGTCACAGAACACATTTGTTAACAGGTGTAGAAACAAAGCTGTTGCTTCCAGCTGCTCCATAAAGCAAGACACTTCAAAATATTTACACACGCACGCTTCAACATATGGCAAGCAGTGTTTGTTATGATATAACAGTTTACATCATCACACGGTTTATCATGAAAAACAAGAAAATCACGAATTTTCAGGATGCAAAAATCAGGGTAGTAGAGAAGGCCGCAACACCACTTTGAGACTGATGACGTTACACTATATTTCATATTCAATTAGGTTCTTCCCTGAGCAAACCGAATGAAGCTTCTCAAGTTATTGCTTCGGTCGCTGTGGGGAACTGATGGGAAGCATTAAAACTCATATTCAGAAACTAAGATGTTTCACTTACATTTGCAACATCGGTGGCACGTGTGAAGGCTGATGATGAATAGTAACATGCATATATAGCAAGGAATCACCGAAATATCACGATAGCAATCATGTCCATAAAAATTCAGCAAGATAACCAGCAATATTAGCAGAGCAGATTCAGACTCATTACTGCATAGGAGTATGGAAGTCAATTTAAACACAAGTTCCATTTTAGGAATTGAAACTAGAACATTGGCCACGCACTGTACAAATTACAAAGCCAATTGAACGTGCATATTCGTCATGGTTGAAATAAGCACGGCAACACAACTCCAACAGCAATAAACTGCAACATTCTGTTGCTTTTTTTAATGCATTTTGGGGGCTACTGCAGGTGCTCACAAATATAAAAACGACAGTTGCGTGGCAACACATGAAAACTACGAAGCACAAACTCTTCCAAATGCTAAAATCAAGGTGTTTTTACCGTAATTAGTTGGTAGAAAGCCTCTCCCCACTTCAGCTTAAGGGGAACGGCGTGCCATTATTTTTTGATATAGCAATTAAACCTAGGATCTAATACAGTCGACATTTGCAAAATTCTCAAGAGAAAAACTCTGAACTGTATGTGACTGCAGCAAAGGATGTCTTGTAATAAGAAAGTGTTCCGCTACTCGTTTTTACGACACTGCATCATTGTATTTTTAAAACGTTTGCGATTCTCCGCGATGATCACCTATAACACTTCTTCCGTTACCCGCAAGATCGAAACGGACTAAATATAAACGTCAGATACATAAAGTGCGGGTGTGATTACCAGGCAGTGGTCATTTTACGCGATGAGCGAGGAGCCGAGATACTGATGTAGGTTTATTATTTTAAGTTGCTAAGTTGCAAATAGCGACATGTCTTGCCATAAACTACAGTGGGGGTGCCCATCAAATTCAAGCGATTCCAAAACGTTGATAAATGAGGACTGTTTTTTTTACATGCAAGCTTTAGGCAGTTGTCTGCATTGGCGATCATTTGCAAAATAGTCCCAACGTTTAACACTGCCAAAACACGACGGTGGTGAACACTAAGTAAAATCGTTAAGGCAACGAAAGGAAAGCTTACGCCAGCTGGATTACGTGAGGCAAAACCTGCTTAGCATTGCAAACTTTTGATTCGCAATCATCAGCAGTCCGCAAGTGTGAACTTTGGTCCTACTGCGCGGTGTTTTCTTTTCACGCAAGTCACAGCAACGGCGGAACAGACTAACAGGCCTCTGCTACTTTAACTGATCCGAGCAGGCTCATTAAATGGAGAAAACTCAATTGGCGCCAGCATGGCCATTAGACTGATCTTAATTATGTCGGCGCAATCCTCGCGTGATGATTTTGAGAAGCTGAGATGGCGATCCACAAAGCGATGCTGTTATATTTCACGATTCGCACAAAACCATACAAGTTCGAATCTGCAGTGACAGAAACACCCAAATAAAATATCACAGAGGTGNAGGGTGGTATTAAATTCAACGAGAATAAACCAGATACGTTGAAAGTTAACTACTGCTGCATGCACTCCTCAATTAACCGCAAAACGTACATAAAAACATTATTATGAACATAAACCAACCACACATAATTCAAGAAAAGATTCCCACGTGAACCCACGCACAAATCATCATTGTAGTNCAGTACTAAGCTCTAATGATCGGTCAATAACAAAATTTCAAGCCATGATTGTTTGCAACTTCCGAAAGCATGTGTGTGAGCCCAGGTTCACATGAATTCAATGGGATCATCCAATTTTTTCCCTGCTTGCACACCAGTTAGCTCCAGGACTGACTCTTCGAGAGGCAAAGCTTTGTATACTTTAATGTGGATGTACTCGTCGTTACCAACCTTGACCTAAAAATAGACAAATTAATCTTCGTAGATTCGCTATGACAGCGACAATTACGATCGAAAAATGGAAACAAGTATTTAATACATTAAAGGGATGAAATGCGTTGGGAGAAATCTGTTCCTAACAATTTGTTTCGGATAGTGGGGATTCCGGTTGATCGGAGTTCGGACAAACAGGTCTGACTGTATTTGGAATAGATAGTGGTTTGATCTCATTGTCAAAACACATAAGAAAACAAAATTCCAAGTTAACATTGCTTTCAGGCACCGCGCATTTATTACATCACAATCGCTGTTTGTTCCTACGAATATGGTACTGAAAAGATACTTAGCTTGTCGAACATTCAGCAAATGTCAATCGTACAGCAATGAAAGCTGTTTATCCAAACGTACATACACTTATAAAATCGAAGCTGACAATCAGCTGCACAACTGCGTCTATGGAGCACGCTGTCTATCAAGATGGCGGTGTTATAAATATACTTGCAAAATCACTGCGGAGAAGAAGGATTGAATTTCAGTTGCTCTGAATACTTTGCATCGTAATGTAAAAGTGAACTACTCGAAATCAATATAGGACTTCTTGCGCAGCAAACAACATCGTCAACTGCTCAATTCTAAAAAGGCTATTTTCGAAATACGACGCTTGACTGATATTTTGTTCAGATAATGCGGCCAGTTTTTTTAGGCTAGCTGTCGCACATTTTAATATGAGAAGTTGCTTATAAAAATATAGTTTCAGTGGAAACGAACCCACGTTACTTGGCGTGACGCTGAGGAAAGTCTGAACTTACTTAATTTTGTCATAACCTAGTAGGTGTAAACAGCAGATAAAATTAGCCCGAAACTGCAAAACGAAACGATCGTGATTGGAGGCTGTCCTCAAGCCATGAAGCAAATTATTGCAAAACAGCTCCTGCATGTGCGTGGCAGTGTATGAGGTTCTGACAGCATCAGAGCTGGCACTGCCAGAGGAGGAAATTTAAAAAAACGTGAGTTGGACGCAGTATCAATTTAAAGTGTTCAAAAACGTGGATTGTTTCATGTCACTGCGTAGGCGCTATTTAGACAAGGCAGGGACGTTGCTGTTTTGCAATAGTACTATGCAACGTTACAAAAGAAATGTGGGCTGTTGTCTGTTCCAAAACACCCGCATTTGAGACCTAAAGTGACATCGTTTGATATTTTACCGGCTTTAATGCTGAGTACCTGCGGTGCAAAGGGGCCTGTCATGACAACCAAACAGACCCCCTAGATGCGCCTCTGAGTGCAGGTGATTGTCAGAATCATTTTTATAAGTATATGTATGTTTGGATAAACACAGTTCTTTGTTCTATGGTAGATGTTTGCTGGTTGTTCAACAAGCTGCTACCTATCTTTTCAGCACCATGTTCACAGGAACAAAAAACTATTGTGATGTAATGAATGCGCTGTAAACCAAAAACACGCGATAACCTGGATATCTTTTTTGTGTCTTTCGGCGATGCTACCGACCCCTAGATCTGTGGCCAGGGCCGGCCATTAGCCGACTGTTCCCAATCGGGCCCCGCTCCGAAGGGGTCCCGCGCTACACCTACTAACCTACGCAAACTTACGAAGCTGATTACGTACAATAGTGCCGGCGCGGGGCTCAGTATTTTTTAAGCGTGGGATCCATTGCCAATGACAATCAAACTGAACTACGCGATTTTGACCCTCTTTCATCAAAATTCGTTCTGGAATCATCAGGGACGCCGGAACAGCGGTAGGGCAGTAAAGAGTTGAGGTTGAGGGCAATGCAAATTAAAAAAAACAACAAAACAATCGGGTCAAACATATACATGTTTCTGTTCAGCAACAATGTTGACCTCAAAAATAATACCAGCAATTATAGAAAACCATTCTGAAGTTTCTAGGTGCGCGACTAGTTGCAATAAATTTGTTTCAATTCGATCTTGATAAACCATAAAATCAACCACAATACTTTTATAAAAAGGCACTTCCATCTGCGTTGCCCCCGTCATGCACCTGCCCTCCGGCATCCCCAGGAACCGCAACAGTGGTAATTGTTTTTCGGTAATGTGTGGTCTAGTTTTTCAATAACAGCTACAGTAGTTTAGGGAGGGAAGGCTTGAGTTTTGACGCTGTTTTCTGATCCAGTTGCAGGCGTTTCGTACTTGGCAGGTCAAGTTTTAATAGTTGCTGCAAGGTATGGTTCAATATTTGTTGCTGTTTCTATGGTTACTGCCACTTGCTTCCGAAGGTTAAATTTAGTTTGTAATTTAAAATATGTGTTGTTTGGTCGTTCTTTTAATAGCGTTATTCATTTTCCTTCACAGAGATCTGATAAGGCAGCTTCTTTCCCGAATTTGTTTCTTGCCCTCAGGATTTACTTGATTATCACCGTTACCGTGGCATCCGGAAAAAGGAGTTTTGCTAACCTAAAAGTAATTAAAACTTATTTGAGATCATCAATCCAACAAGCGTACCTAAATAGTGTGGCGATTATCCCACTGAATCCGAACTCGCTTAGGCTGAAACTTGGACAAAACTGTGAGGAATTTTGCTAATGTTAAAGCACAAAAAGTAGGTTTAATCTTAACAAATGCGGTTTCCGTATCGTAGACTGCAATAGCCTAAAGCAGGGCTGCGGAGGCGGTACTCAAATTGCAGGCTGGGTCTCTGCCTCCAGTTCCAGACATCTAAAGTTTTTGGCTCCAGATCCGAATCCAAAATTATTTGGTCAATTGAAAACTGAAAAACATTGTCTTATACAAACATTGTCTTTAACACAATTGTAGTAGTACATTAGCATAGATGAGGTGTCGCGAAATTATGCGTTTGATGGATAGCGGGGCATGTGCAGAAAAGTGAGAGAAGCCCTGATCTACACACAAACAAGTATGAACGTCGGAAGGATTTTTTTCCAGGTGGAGGTAATAGTGGATTTTTCCAGGTGGTGAACAAACGCATTTTTCCAGGGGTAGGACGAACTCGAAACTAAGAGACAAACATTTATCTACTAAAAAGTTAACAGGAAAATATCAAATTTCAAAATCCAGGAGCGGCTGGTTGTCACACTTTTTCGTTTGTTGATGTTTAGTAGCTAAGTTATGTTGCTGGCTTATCATATCAAGCATTTTGTTGATATCATTTAAAACATAGGCAATCGACCTGCCGTACCCGCTGTAGGTACCTGGCCATACAGGAAGTATTGAGTGTAGCAACTGATGGATTTATTGGGTGTTACGGAGATGTCCATGTAACGGACATGGAAAGTCTCTGCTGGAGAGGTGAAATTGGGGGCATGCCTCCCTCCAGACACCCCTAAATTGGCATTATCCCTTCGGGCCTCGCTCTTCCACATCATTCCATGATTTCTACCATTACGACTTGATGACCCTCCTTAAAAATTTCTACACACGCCACTAAATGGGGTCCCGCAAAAGTGCTTCCAAATCGGGCCTCGCACTTGCCAAGGCTGGCCCTGTCTGTGGCAGATACACAGGCATGCCAATGAGGCAATGTATCACATCGGCGAATCCGCTGATATATATCGGCAGTATTTGCTCATAAAAGCCGCTACGTTGTTGTTCTGCACAGAGTATTCGTAAACACAAGTTGCTACTTTGTCTCTGATCCATTAATGCAAATTCTCTGTACTGTTCCTTACGGCGCGCAGCCTTCCGACTGCATCAAGTAGTGCGTCATGTACAGACCATTCCGCAATCGTCCCAATTAACTGCTCTACGACGTAACATTCGCTAGCAGGTTTTTGCGGGGTAAGTAAATGACTGCTTGCGAACTCATCAGGGTTCATGCCGTCATGGTCAACTGTTTTAGTGACTTAGGTTTGTGCAGATTTGACGTTGCACGGTTCTCCATCCCAGTGAAGTGATAGTTTATCATTGTTTGTAATGAGTCGCACATTATATAATGTTATTTTCATAATTACTCTTCACTCTTATGTCATATGTATATTTTTTAAGGAAAATGTTAGATACCCGATATGGATCTGTAGGGATCCGATTTCTCTTGATTCTAGGGACCTGATTTTCTCTGATTTTAGGGACCCGATTTGAAATTCTAGGGACCCGAATCGGGTCCCTAAAACGCCTTAAAAAACAGTTTAAATTGAACTGTCTGAAATAGATATTACTATCAAGAGCTATAAATTTAAAAAATACTATTTTTGGGAAAACTTTTGCTCATAATATATAACAAAGCTGGCAGGTAAAAAATTAGGTCAAGAGTAATTGGCATGTTGACTTAAATATGATAACTTTTAATAACATTTAGGCCATTTGTGCTTTCTACACTGAATTTTTGTTATCACAAATATCATGAACGAAATGTAAATCACCACACTAATTTTACAAAAAATACATAAAATGAGAACAAGTAATTTTTAATTTGAAAGATTTGGGTTTCGTTTTTTTTAGGGTGACATTGTAAGTGGATGGGTTTAGGCCTTTTTGGCCAAGGTCATTAAGCCCTAGGCACCAAGTGCCAGAGGAAAATTATTGACCAAATTTTCAGTGGAAACTAGACCAAGTATGAGTCTTTTGAGCCTTTGATTGACTTTCTATCATTTGTGGTTCAAACGTTATGGCCAAAAAACTAAATTTGGGTAAAAAATGCCCAGCAATATTTTTTACCCAAATTTTAGTTATTTAGGGCCCAGTCACCTGGACCAAAATGACCTAAAACCTACCACAAAAAAAACATATTCAATACTTTCCATATTTTTAAATGTAAACAAGAAGACTCGCCGCATCTTTTGAGGGTTGGAACAGCTCTCTAGCACAATTGGCTGGTGATGGCGAGTTATGAAGTTGCAAAATGGTGCAAAAATTGCAGCTCATGCGGGATTTCAAGTATGAGTATATGACACACTGGCTCCCAAGGGGTTAAAATAACCCTGAGCAGCTTCTGTAACTTAACTGAATAAATTGTTCTCCACTTCGTATGAAAATGAATTTCATAGTATTTATTTATTCATAAATATAAAATCTGATTTATATGAAAACATTTAGGGTTTATCAATATAGGGTTTATCCAGCATGGAATGTGTTGTTTAAATGAAATAACAAATGACACCAAATTTTCTGAACACAATTCCATATGAAATTTTTGACAATTCCATATGAAACACCTTTCTTTTACATCTGGTTATTTCACAATGCTGCATACCAATACCTCTTAATATCTGATGTTTCTTCTTATCGAGTTTACAACTTTTATATCATACTTTCAGCACATTACTACACTATGCAATACCTCTTCCATTCAGTTACCAGCTACCTTATTATACGGCGGTTCTTCTTGACTACCTCATATATTTCGTAGTTTCAACATATGCCATTTGTCGCTACCTCTTTTATCAGCATCACCTCTTATATTTGTTACCATCGGTTATGAACCCCATTGATCAGAGGTAGTGGTATGTCTGCAAATTATAACCATGAAATGCCACAAATTATGAAAGTGAAACTGCCGTTAGGTAGTGGAACAGAGGAGTTGGGAAGCAGCCATACTTTAAAAACATTTGATCGAATGCTTGAATTTTTGTTTTCAAAATTGTATTTTTTCAAAATCTATTAACAACTTTGTAAGTTATTCTTACCTTGATAAAATAATTAACACCAGCTACAACCTGACTCTTGTACTGTAGTGCTTTCATTTCACAAAAAGTTTGATCCAGCTTCTTTTCAACATCAGGTTTTACCTGAAAATTAAATTAATTTAATTTAAACTGAGAAAAATGCATTCCGCATCTGATATTAGAAATAATTTTTAACATATTTGTTACTTGTTCTACACATCACGGAATAAAGCAATGGCATCACTGTAAGTGTATGCACCTCAAAAAATTCGGTTTAAAACTAAAACAGTGTATGGCAGGATCACCAACCTTTTTGAAACTGCAAGCAACTTCTTGCTTATCGATTAATGCGAAGGGCTACTAGTTTGATACACACATCTGAAATAAAAATTTTGCTCTATTTACCTTCAATTAGTTTGATATTGATATTCGTTAATGTGAAGACATTGATCATGCTAATGTTATTTTTAGAAAAGGCCCGCGGACGACCTACATGGCCTTTGCGGGCAACCTGGTGCCCGCAGGCACCACGTTGGTGACCCTTGGTGTACGGCAAACAGAAATCATGTTGAAAACCAGAAGTAGTTTCCAGTTTGTTGATAAATGCAATCTCTGAATCTGTTTGCCAACACAATAACTTATCCCTGTATTCTGGGTTAGAACCAGCAGTCCAGTTTGACCATTAGTTGCCAAAAAACTTAACTACTTAAGTGTACGCGATATTAGTTGGCTTGTACACTTTTAACATCATGACCTAGTGAGGTAATTTTGTCACTGTCTTTCAAAACTGTTTCTTACTAAAAAAACATGCACCACTATCCATTTATATCATACTTTGTCACAGATTTGTTGTATATCATCATCAGCAGGCATGGCCTGATTCAATCCTCCAACCATAGCCATTATATTACACAGTTACGTACAAACAGATAGATGGTCTGCAATCAACCAGAAGAAGTTAAATTTAATCAAAAAACAAAACAAGGTAAGGTGACATGGTTCACATATTTTCTTGTGTGTACACAAAACCTAATCCAAAGGACAGTTGAGCCATCACTGAATCCATGTGTTGGATGGTTATGTGAGAGTTACGATGGTTCATGGCTGCAAGTAGCTGGTTAGGAACAGTCCCTGGGGCCATAAACATGACCAACTTTTACGTTACACTAAGCTTATCAGAAAATCAGATGCTCTCAAACAATAACGGGTTTCTCATGAAAGAAATGCATCAGCGATGAATTTTCGACAAACATCACTTGCTGTTGTCATCAGCCATCCAATTAAAGTTTCTTCATCATGTATACTTTTCTTGAAAATTATCAAAATCATTCATAAAAATGACNGACTTTTACGCTGCGGCAAAGTTTTTAGCAAGCTTTTTTTAAATTAGCTACAGGTCCGCCAGTGGATCTTCATACTTGAAAACTTATTAATCCACCACCTGTGACTTGACGTAACACACTAGGTGTGTGCAGCAGACTAGTCTGCTCTAGGTTTGGTAGAAATGTAATAAATCTAAACCCTAAGCCTTAAAAGCTGAACCTTTAAACTTAAGCCTTAAGGCAGTGGCTACAGAACCGCCAGTAGATCTTTAAATTTGAAACCGTGTTGTTGTTCAACCACCTTCTCTAACGTGACAGTAACGCACAAGAATTCAATAGGCTTAGCCTAGTAGAAACATAGTAAATGCAAAAGGTAAGTACCCAAAACCTAACCCTAACCTTAACGCTTAGCTCACACTAACCCCTAATGCGAATGTTTTGAAAAAAGTACAGAAAAACTGGTTCCACGAATTGAAATGTGTAAGCAGTCACTATTACGAAAACGTAAGGTGCCATGGTGAGAGGCAAACCCAAAACCACTGGCATGGCAGACATGAAACGAACCTGTTATGCTACCAGGACCATGCCACTTGAGTAACAAACTGACCGCTCTATTCGAACTACATCATGTGAAGCGTTACCGTGGAATAAGTTTTGAAATAATAAGATCCGTGGGTAGTTCTAGTTCTACAGCTACTTTCAAACCTTAAAGGTAAACCACTAACCAGGGGTCACCAACCTTTCTGAAACTGTGAGCTACTTCTTGTTAATGTTAAGGGCTACTAGTTTGATACACATTTCAGAAATAAAAATTTTGTTCAATGTACTTTCAATTATTTTAGTATTGATATTCCTTAATGTAAAGACCTTGATAGTGCTTATATGTTATTTTTAGAACAGGCTTGCGGGCGACCTACATGGTCCTTGCGAGCGACTTGGTGCCCGCGGGCCCCACGCTGGTGACTCCTGAGGTAAACCCTCAATGTAAAGACTCTACCTAAACATACCGTAACCTAAACTTATACCCTAAAAGATAAACCCCAAATCTAAACCCTAAACCTAAATCATAAATCTGAACAAAAAAGTTTGGAAAGTTTTAAAAGTAAAGAAAAACTGGTCCCATGAAAGGTACTACCAAAACGAAAGGGTCCACCTTGGAGCCAAGTTGAGAGCTGAACCGAAGAGGAAGTGGCTACTGGCTAGTGTTCACAGCCCAGTGCTGGCACAAGCTTGTCGACAAAAATCACTAGATTCACAAAAAAAATTCACTAGATCTGAAAAAAATCACTAGATTTAAACTTTTTGTGTTGAAATTCGCAGTTTTGCTTGAAATGATATATTTATTTACTTTACTACCCAAAAACCTTTACATCATTTGTAAGTTTGCAAAAATTGAGCATGTTGAAGCTGGAAAAATCTCATACTAACAATAAAATCTTCAAGCTTTCTTGAAGAACATAAAATGACACCAGTCGTGAGTATTTGAAGCAATCAACGTAAAATGTAATTAATTATTTCCACTGCAGTGTTCCTGCTAAGATATGAAAATACTGAACTGACATGGCCAATATTCATTGCAGCAATTAACACTGAACAGCACCGTATTGCAAACAATAAGAAACTCATATTAGAAAAACTTGTTCGTTGTGTTGATGCTAATCTTCAAGCAATAATTCACATAATCAATTGTTTACGGATTAAAAAAGGGAGTAAGGGTCAGCGGCGTCAGTACCACCAGCGTAGGGATGTACCACCAGTGTAGGGTTGTACCTCCAGTGTAGGGCTTGATTCTAAAAGCAACTATTTCAGTTTTTGTACCTCCAGCGTAGGGATGCCATTAGAAAGCACCTGTTTAGTGTTTGTATCTCGAGCGTAGGGGTTGATTTAGGAAGCAACTGTTTGTACCTCTTGCATAAGGATGCCTTTAGAAAGCAACTGTTTATAACCTCCAATGTAGGGATGCCTTCAGAAAGCAACTGTTTGTACCTCCAGCGTAGGGGTTGATTTGAAAGCAACTGTTTGTACCTTCAGCGTAGGGATACCTTTAGAAAGCAACTGTTTGTACCTCCTGCGTAGAGAGTTGATTTGAAAGCAACTGTTAGTGTTTGTACCTTCACAACCTAAATAAAGCGAACTTGCGACAAGTGAAAAGCAATACTATAGGTATTTCACTGGCCGCTTTACATCGTTACAGCCCATCTCAAACGTTTGCACAGAGTCATCCCTACTCTGGAGGTACAATCAGTTGCTTTCTAGACTAAAGCAATCCCTACGCTGGAGGTACAAACAGTTGCTTTGTAAATCAACTCCCTACGCTGGAGGTACAAACAGTAGCCTTCTAAATCAACCCTACGCTGGTGGTACATCCCTACGCTGGTGGTACAACCCT
>JGI24022J15233_10003014_pt1 | contig 16343 bp, 7 predicted proteins | sample Ectturendosymbi2_FD_15233 | JGI IMG/M metagenome (IMG submission 15233)
CCCGTATGCATAGCAGTACGGGCTCCCACACCTGCCCCGCAAATGTGGGTACTCACAGCCTGCGGGGGTTAACCCGCTCCGCACATAACTCCATTCTACAATCAGGTTGATTTAAACTGTAATAGGAGAAATCAAATAGGAATTATGATGGAGATAATATGAACTTCACAAAGATCTGTCCGTGTTTCGGTTTTTCTGATGTAACAAAATGTTGATATACGAAGTTATAAAAAATCGAGACTTCAGCAAACTGTTGAGGCTGCTGTTCGCGACCCCACAAAAACTCCTCCGGGACCCACTTTGGGGTCGCGACCCACCGGTTGGGAACCACTGTTCTAATCTGACAACTTCAGTCTTATTAAAAAATATGGCTTTTGAGAACAGTGAGTGACATTACTCCACCTTAATAATATCATTGTCTGTTTTCGTTACCATTCGCATTTTCTTAGATGCTTACAACCTTCACAAGCCCAGCAACAAAAATTTTGCACCTGTGAAAAATCAAACTTTTCGCTTAACAAAAAATGGACAGCAACGTTGAATAAAAATCGCCAGTTTGTCTAAGGGATGTCAGTGGTAAACAACATAATCTATACGATTACAGGCATCCATTGTTGCTTTTCAAGAAACATAATCAGTTGTTGCGCTACATGTTTTGCCCAAATCGAAATACAAATATGTTTACGGCTTATCATTAACGTGGATAGAAAGCAAAGCTTTGTATTCCAAGGGTTGCACTGCTTGTAAGCAAACCTACTGAACGGTTGCGGTTTCTTTTTGTACCGAAACATCTCGTCATGTTAATTATAGTGTATTAAACCAACACTGGACATCAGGTAGTAGGCATTTACAATGAATCCAATGCGCAGAACAAATTTACATTTAAATGTTGAAGTTGCCATGCTTTTAACGTTGTGCACCAATTTTCAAGTTTTTGCGCACTTTGCTTTGTAGTCTTCGCCGATGAAGTTGCACTTTTGATATTTGTCTTGCAAATATTTTTTGAAAACACTCACCAATATCTTTTGTTTGCTCCCCTCTTTCTTCACTTCAACTGTTTCTGTCCCGCACGGGTCACTTAGTGGCCACTTTCTTCACTTGAAACAATGCGAAGCATTTGCGTCACTTTGTGTTGTAAATGGTATACTGCTAGACATCGGACTTAATTTGTGACATTCCCTGGTACTCCAATCGCAAATCAGTAATTTCCTTACTAACTAAAAAGATCTGGCTCCTGTGTGAAACTATTTTCGTTGAAGAATTTTATGCTTTCACTAAACGAGGCACCGAAAGCGCATAAATTTTATTTTCTGCTACTCATTCAGCATTCTGCTGTTCAGCAAAAATCAAATAAGGCTACTTTGCCCAACACCAAAAACTTTTTCTACTGTAAAACTCGCGTTGTACGTATAATCGCTGTGTTTATTGCTTCACAATAATTTTTTAGTTTTCAACATCTGTGATACTGTAACTGCTGAAAAAGTTTGCATATTCTGTGGACGTTGCCAAATCACAATTCCCAGTCACTTGAGGGTTTAGGTTTCTGAGCATGCCACATCGCGTCCGCTCAATCTTTTTACCACCCCGTTTTGAAGACCAAACGTTCTGGGGGAACTACAGGAAAGTGTTCTCTTTGAGATGACGGACAAATCACTTCGCATTAAACTTGTCATCGCGAGTTTGCTTGAACATAATTTAAATCAACAAATCTCACATTTTCATTCCTTTAACTCCACACGCAAAGCTATCATTGATGAAAGCTTTGGTTCTTCTAAGTTTAAACCTGACACAGCCCTACCAAACGTCAGGTAGTTAGGCTTTTTTTATCGTTGCAATTTCGCTGAAATTCTATTTGCCTCCATGTGTTTAGGTAAAAAGTAGAGGGAAACTGAGGATTGAGGGGTCCAGCTCTTTTCTTTGTTTGTTTATTTTGTCAACCTCTCAATGATGCCCAAAATTGCATAGGAAGTCCCCACCCCAGACCCCTATTCTTTCCCAGGGTCCCTCTGTCTTCCCAAAAATAGCATAGGAATTCTCCACCCCAGGGCCTCTCTGCCTTCCTTTGGGCCTCTCTGTCTGTCCTCATCCTTGAAAGCTGTGAGCTAAGGTATTTTGTCGATCTGGAAGGATTATTCGTTTGTCATCATCAGTGGACAAAGCGATTTTGTTGAGTTGCTCTGTGAAAACTTTGTGATGATGACTCCAAATGACATTCATTGGACTCAGCTGTTGTCTTCCTGAAAATAAACATTTTTGTAATCGTTTAATGTTATTTCTTTAATTACAACATATTTTTTCACACCTTTACATTTTTTGAATTCATCACCGTCCATATCAAAGGCATATGATTTGGCGCGCAGTCCAACAAATTCAGATATGATCTTCCCATCAGCCTCGTCCTTAAACATGCTGGGGACTTTTTTGTTAAGTCTTGGAAGTTTTGAAGAATGGTTTTGTGGAAAATTCGAGGTGTCAAATTTTTCTTGGACGTCAGCTGAAATATCTTTGAAAAAATCTTCTGTTTTGATTTCATAGCAAAGACTGTCAGTGTCTGTGAGCAACAGATTTGCCTTCGCGCTGTGTTTTGTATTTTTTCAGACCTGGTTATTCGTTTGTCATTATTGGTAGAGATAGTTATTTTGTTGACACTCTCAATGAATTGTTAGTGACGCGTTTCACGCTTCAGTGGCTCTCCCAACCTTGCCACGCTTCAGTGGCTCTCCCAACCTTTGCGTGAGAAACCAGAGCTGACTCGATGCGCGATTATTTTGTTGTCAAAAGGCGTGACGGTTCAAGCCTACCCAAGCGCATAACAGCCTCTGACTTCGTACAGTCGGTATCAAAGTGCTTGTAGAAGTTGTCAGGCTTTGGGTGATTAGGTTTTCATGTTTCTAACTTATCGTTTGAAAGATTGTGTTCAGTTTCGGCATATGTTTAGGTTTGCATGTTTCTATCTTGATTGTTTGAAATTTTGTGTTCATTTTCGGCATAGGCTAATAATGGTTCATGCTGCTTGTGTCTTAATATGAAAAAAGTGTATTACTAATTTTTTTATCTGTATTATGCATTCATTGTTTAGTAACAGGGACTGAGTATTCATTAGTTGCAATTAACCTGTTTTTTTCAAATCTGAACTCAAATAGATCGCATAGAGCTTCTCTTATTCAATGTTTGAGAAATTGCTTTGGCAATAGGTTTAAGACTGTGTAACCTTTGCTTCTATTTTAAGGTATGGCTGTAGCATAATCGCTTTTCTTTTTTGTTTGTAATGGTTTGCCTTTTTGATTGATAATCAATGTTTTTGAAATTTTTCTTCAAGTCTTACCTCAGATCAAGTGAAATATCTTGGTGTGCGGATAAATGCATCATTGAAGGATGATGATGACATTCAGAGACAAGTGAAATCACTATACTGTGCAGCAAACAAGCTCAGAGGCACTTTTGATCAGTGCTTTCCTGCAGTAAAAAACGCTTTATTTCGTGCCTATTGCATGCCAATGTATGCTTGCCAATTGTGGAGCAAATACACGCAGACTAGTATGATGCGATTACGTGCTGCATATAACAATGCCTACCGAATTATGCATTACATACCCAGAAATGTTAGTTTTCGCCCACACCAGGTTAGCCATTGTGTCAGGACCTTTGATGCCGTGCTGAGAAACAACTTGCATTGATTTTTTAAACGATGCACTTATTCATCCAACTTTTTTATTCGATCGCTTCAAATATCTGATGCTTTTTGCAAATCTTCATTTTTCCTCAATTATTCAACGCTCCTGTATGGAGACCGAATGCAGTAGTTGTTCGTGAGTTGTTTCGGTATTTACGTCTCATCAGTATTGCTTTTGTGTAGTAAAAATATGTGGACACTGCTTACACACCAAGCATAAAGAAAAAAAATTAAGAAGTGCTAGGAAAGTGTTTTGCTCATCTCAAGGTTGGACACGTACTAACACTGGTTGTGTGATGCGCTACTGTATGGTTATCCATTTTCTGTGCTCTTGCGAAGAATGACGATACAGCTGTGGTGAGGATAACGTGCTTTGCTCCTCCCAATGTTGGTCATGTGCAAACACCGTTTCTGTAATGTGCGCTGATATAGCTAGCCACTTTTTTGCTCTTGTGTCTGCGATATGGACCATGAGTCCGCAATAAAATATTATTATATTTTATTATTATAAAAGGCCTCCTTGTCCTTTGACTAGTGTCCCTTCTTTTAATCCCGTGCCGGCCACTGTTTGTGATATGTCAAGCCTTCGGTTTACATGCATGACAGGTCCAAAGTGATGCAAAGCATTCCGGTAGTGTCTATTCTTCTTCATTAGGCAAAATTTGTGCTGGGACTACTTTGCCTACAGTTGAACACAATTGCTTGGATCAAGTGGTCATGTGACAAGTAGGCCTACACCAATGATACACGAATTGACAATTGGTTGGGGTTGAAAAGTTTGTGATTAGGGTTTAGTGTCAGAGCTTATGGTCTAGGTTTATGGTGAAGTTTTGGACTTAGGGGTTCAAGGGGTTAGCCTACAGTTCAGGTAAAGCAAACAAGAAGCTGCTAACTGCTTGCCAGTCCAGAAACCATGACAACACTCATCCATGTATGGTACTGAGCTGTTACAGATGTCACAATCAACTGAGCAGGACATGCTTTCCAACTTGTCATGGGAGTGCTTCAGCCAATCGTGTTCAGCTAAAGGCAAAATAACCCCGCAGGTATTTTGCCTATGAGGGCAAAGGTCAAGGAGCTATAACCACTTGCCTAAGAACAAAGAAGGTAAAATAGACACAGCATAGAAATGTATGTTGTGCATCAAAGCACACTTTCAGATAGTTTTTGGATATGGATAGTATGATTTCAACCACAACAGGAATCGAGTGGGGTGCGGTTAGCATTATTCAAAAACAGTATAGGGTCGGATAGTAAAAATCCACTTTCCAAACATCTCTGCTGATATTACACCATGTGACCATAGACACCAGAGGTGGCCGGAGTTACTTTTTCAGATTCCGACTCCGCTGCTGTTCCAATATTTTTGAATCCGGGTCCGGCAATTCTTCAAATTTGAGAATCCGATTCCTCTTCAGACTCCGGCTAAAATCATTGATTCAATCGAAATTTACCCGAGTTTTTACTTAAGAAATGACCACACAGACTCCTGCTACCGCTGAAATGGAAAAGTGACTCCGGGTCCGAGTCCGGTTTTCGCAAATTTTTGACTCCGGGTCCGGATCCGGGTCCGAAAGAAAAACGCAAAATCTTGCTGGAGTCGACTCCGGCACTCAGGATCCGGTCCCACCTTTGGTTCGGAGGTGAACATGGACAGGATCGGATATCCTGCAGGATACATGCGATTTTTTCAGATCAGGATTGCATATTTATTTTTGAAAAAAGTTGGATCAGGAGAGAGGAGAGGAACAGGATACTTGTGTGATTTCTATGACGAAATTTCCCTTAAGGGTGATTCAATCAAGACGTTACAAATGATGGTGGTAGTGATTTCTTTGCTGCAGGTATGCCTGGCATTTATATTAAAAAAAATAGCTGACAGTCAAGAAGATGCCCCTATTTAGTATTTCCATTGCCTCTTTTTTGAGTTGTTGTGACTTAGGGGTCAGTTCCAGATATGTTGCTTTTGATGTTATAACATCAGCTGACTAGATAACCTCTGTTTTTTTTCAGTGCCCAGGCATTTTTGATGTTTTACAGAATGCATCTAGCGCTTTTAATTCAGTACCGCCAAATAAATCTATCTATCTATTCTGTTTAAGCTCTGAAAAAGCATAACATTCACTATATTACCTTCTTGTGTGAACATCACAAGCTTATAGGCTATAGAACTATAATAAGCTAACATATAACACTAGTGCAAGTTTTTTTAAGGCGTTTTAGGGACCCGATTCGGGTCCCTAGAATTTCAAATCGGGTCCCTAGAATCAGAAAATTATCACCGGGTCCCTAAAATCAGAGAAAATTGGGTTCCTAGAATCAGAGAAATCGGGTCCCTACAGATCCATACCAGGTTCCTAACATTTTTCTTAAAAAAACCCTGCACTAGAATAAAAAGACAACAAGTTACAGAGCGCCAACTGTTGTTTGCTTCACCAGAATAGCAAAAACACCTATTGCATAACTTNTGTGACCAAGCTTTGGAACACAGTAACAACATTATTCCTTTTGCACAAATGTCTACATGACAGCATTAAACAATGCAATAAGTATAACCTATTAATAGACTCACCCCACAAATCCAGCACAGATAACATTCCTCTAGGCTAAGCAGGTCGAAATTCCATGTGCACTACACTAGGCTAGCCACAGCAAAGTACAAAAACTTCTGTGAAAGCTGCATCCAAGGTTGCAAGTGTTGCAAGGGGAACCTAGGCAAATGTAGCTTACTGTAAAGTCATAAACTATGATGGTATGACACAACATGACGATGACAGTGGCAGGTCAAAAATAAAATCTGATGCCATCGATCTCTGGTAAAGCAACATTAATAAACAAACCTAAGTCTACGACTGGACAGCAGACTGGCTACACATTCAGCTAGTGCCAAACAATGCCATTATATAAGGTAGTCAATAGTGTTGCGATCGGAAAGCCTGAGTGGCATGTGCACAAAGCTTTGCACTGTGGCAGCAAGCAACAATAGAGTTCACCCGACGAGATCACTCTCGTCGTTACCATTAGCAACTACAGTCAACTGTTCACTTGGTTCGCAAGCATTGCTAGAGGTCACTCACGAAGATCACTCCATTGGGATCACTCTATTATTACTTGTTCGCGCTACATATATATGGTGTTGTTCTTCGTGCACATTCCGTTCGTGGTGAACCGTGCATTTCAGCACAACGCCAGCGGAGTGGTTGCAACAATTAAAACTCCCCATATAACATGGAATAATGGAAATGCCATTGCAAAGAAACCACCATGCAAATCACAATATCTACACCTCGTTTCATGTCAGATGTCATCATCAAGACCGAATTTCAGCGACACGTTTGGTTAAAGACTATATGAAAGTGTTTGTTGCTTTTTACAACTCATAACATGCTTCATTGATTTGCGGGGAAACAAGTGAAACGGAATGTTGGCAGAATGGTAAATGAAGAGAACAGCAGCAAAATTTTTTCGGTTTTAGATTTTGAAACTTTGCAAAAAACAAATGTTTGCCTAATGGCAACCAGATCATAGAGGCCCGTAGCAGCCCGGAATAATGACACCGCTAAAAAAAATTGTTAGCAGACTGTTTTAAAACTTGGCGGATGCCTAGAAGACTGGACTGTTTGCGGCCCATACCATCTCTACTGTGAAGTTATCTCTGTCCAAGCCAGCACAGACATCAGCGAAATATCTGACCAATTCTTGCATGCCAGTTGCTTCTCAGAATAAAGGATTAAAAAAATGCCTGAAGAGGTTTCAAACAATGTGGAACATAACACTATGATGTTGTCTCATCATATGCTGTACGATTGACAAGATGTTTAACCGATGCACAAAGTAGTATTGCACAACAGAGGGGACAATGAGACTTACAGAAAGAAAGAAGATTTGGAAGGCAATTAGCTATACATTGATATAGGAGCAAGTGGCGAGCAGTGATACTGGTAAATACACTAAAAGCAATTAAAAAAAAGAATCGATAAAATTAGATCAAACTTGCACACAAGTGTGGTGATTAATTTTCTTAACCGTAAGTTTCTGAACCTAACTGTAAACCTTAACCTAAAGCCTAACCCTAATCTAAAACCCTAAATCTAAATATATATCTGATTTTGAAAAGTTTTAACCCTTCAATGACCACGCGAGGCAATAAATTGGCTTGTCCTTTTTTGGCCATAAATCGCCAGCTGCTAGAGCTAGAGAGCTGTTGAAACCCTCTACAGATTCAGCAAGTCTTCTAGTTGACACCGAAAAAAAATTTTTTGTTTGTGGTTTTGCGTTTGCTAGGGGGAATGTCACAAGTGGGAGTGTTTTTGCATTTTTTTGGCCATCTTTACCTGGCCCTGGGCCCTAACCAATTGACCCATTCCTTTGGCTCAAGTTTTTTTTGAAAACTAGGCAAAAATCCGCGTCTTTAGAGCCCTTGAATGGCTTTCTAGCATATCTGTAGCCAAAATATGGATAAAAAACAAAAATTGGTGAAAATTTCTGCACCCACAAACTGCAGTTTGGGTACCCCTTCTCTATATGGACAACACTCACCAGCAGATCGAGCTAGAGAGCTGTTCAAATCCGCTTTGAACCAGGAAAGACTTGTAGTTTAGACTGAAAAAAACAATTTTCACCGTGCGATTTCGGCATTTCTGGCCATGTTTACAAAACCACAGGATATTTTGACATGTTTTGACTGGTCTGTCAAAACAATCCATGACGTCAACGTCCCGTGGGAGTTCAAAATTCAAGCCAAATCACTGGCGCAAAACCGCGCGAGATTTAAATGCATTCTAGTCTATAGTACAAGCTTTGAGAGGGTTTGATGGACATTCTAGTCTTTCTAGTTGATAAGTTATGGCGAAAATGGTAGAATATTAATTGGGGAAATCCTCACTAATCCCTGCTAATCCTTGGGAGTTTCCTGTCATATTTAGAATATTTTTTGGATAACTTTTGAACCAGAAACTTAATCAAGGGCTCTAAAAATGTGTATTCTCGCTTAGAAACCAAAAATATTGCGAGCCAAAATATTGGCGTGTTGGAACGGATGATGACGTCATAAAATTAACCAAAAAACATATCCCTGTCATGATCCCAATGGCCCAAAAACCCCACCCAAACTAAAAAAATTTTTTTTTGATTCTAAACTACACGACACCACTAGTCATTACAAGGTTTGAACAGCTCTCTAGCTCAATCTGCTGCCGAGTCATAGCTGGCCAAAGTTTTCCCTGAAAGGGAAAAATATGCCTTTTTTGAAACCTTTTGAGATTTGCTAAAAACTGGGTTTTTAACCCATAATTTTGGCTACAGATATGTTAGCAGGTCAGTCAAGGGCTCTATAGACGTGGATTTTGGCCTAGTTTTCAACAAAATTTTGATTCAAAAGAATGGGTCAATGGGTTAGGGTCCAGGGCCAGGTAAAGGTGGCCAAAATTTTGAAAATATGCTCTCATTGTGACGTCACCTCCAGAAAACGCCAAACCGAAAACGAAAAACGTTTTTTTTTATCTCAACTAGAAGACTTGCTGAATTCGTAGAGGGTTTGAACAGTTCTCTAGCTCTAGTGGCTGGCAATTTTTGGCCAAAAAAGGCTGGCCAATCGCTGCCGTTAAAGGTTTAAAGAAAGTACATCAAAACTGCTCTTAAAAAAGATAGTGAAAATATATAATCTTATGTGAGAATGTCAAAAGTGTCTTTTGTATTAACAAAACCAATACAACCAAGGTGAGATTCAACCCACAACCTTTCACACAGCAGGGATAGTCACTTCCCACTCGGGCACGTTCACAGCGGTGTGATCTTCTCAAACTCAGTCTCATATTTAGCGCCAGCCAAACTGGATACAGTTTTTGAAACCGGATGGATACATTTTTTAATCTTTCCAAAACAAAAACTGGATACAGTCGTTTGGACATTACCTTTTTTGTATGGCAGAGCTTATATGCGTGCGCTTTTAAAAATTCTTGTGCAATACTAATATTCACATAAAAATTTGCACCGCTGTGGGATATGTCAGACCAACGGTGCATAACCGCCGCATGCGATTTTCGATAATGAAATTTGCGGCCGTCCACATGTAATTTAAAATATATGATTTGGTGGCCGTGCTGGCGTATATTGAAGCAAAACAAATGCAAGGCAAGAAGATCAGTCGACACAATGCATAACAATCTGGATGGTGATGTCACAAGGAGTTAGAATAAATATGTAATTTGTTTGAATGTGTTCTGTGTTGCTTGGCACTTGGCAATATCTCAAATGTAACTCTTGGTGGCCGTACTTCATATAAATAAAAGTAATGCGGCCAGCAATTGCAAAAGGTACATTTGTGTGTTAGACGGTAGGGTTAAAGGTGTAGTTATTCGAGCTTCTTGCTTGAAATTCTGAAAGGCTGTAGAAGTTTGGGCTGCGCTGTTTGTGAGGAAGGTTGTTGTTGCAAGCATAACTGCTGGTTTCCCCAAATGCTATAAGTAATGAGTACTGTTTTGACTCCCAATTTTAGGTTGCCAAGCTAAAGCAAGGCATATTATTAGCTGTCACTTCATTATAGTTCATTTTCACAGGTTCCCTGGTGCACAAATCTTTATAAGAAGCTTTTGATTACTAGCAGAAGAAAATGTTTTCATGATGGATTGACAGCAAAATCAACAAACACTACAGCATGAAAACTTGACTGGTGAAATAAGGTCAGATCACCTGATCAGTGCATGAGCACACACACATGGCAAATCTCTGTTGGTGCAATGATGGGTTGACACAAGCCAGCCTGCATTTACAGACGATAGTCACAAGTTATGAAATTCCATTTCATTATGCGGCTGTTTACATCCAGTGGTGATATTCAAATTTTTTAAGAACAGGTTTTCTAACTCCAAAACTCAATAACAACAGGTTCTTGTGAACTGGTCGAATCCCATCACTGGTTACATCCATTATAAGGCCAATGGGGCTTTTGTTTTAGGATGGGTAAATGCATAGAGTGTACTGTGTATACATAAGAATTTGCACCAAAGATGATAAGGTCGTAGAATGTGATAGTGGATGCGCAAAGTAATACCATTGCTATGACTGTAGCAACTTACATAACTGTGCCAATGCTGTCAGGTTAAGGCTAAAGTGATCATTCCAAAAGAAACAGGCATAGCATGGGGCAAGGTGAAAGACCCCACAGGAATTAGAACAAGTTTCAATTGTGGTTCAATGTACAGCACATATATTTTTCAATGCAGATATCATTAAGTTGGGATGTGTGATGATGTACCCAGTACCCAGAGTGAAAAAAGATGGTGGTACACAATGAATTATAGTAAAAATGCAATGGAAATTTTTTTGTCATTGCAATTTAGTAGGAGCTTTCCTGAAATATGTAGGAGTAATGCATAAAACTTTGAGTTGTTTGAAATTTTCAATTTTCACAACTGTTGAAATGTATTTCCGTGTCCCACAGGAAAGTGTTGATAAGATCAGAATAGCCTTGGTGTGAGAGCGATGTGGTTCTTAACACCACTTTTGCTATGGTTGCATTAACATGATTCAAATTATGATTGTAGTGTTGTTTCAATTTTTGCTACAAAAGCTGTGACAGTAGAAGTTTCATTAGCTTGAACATCACAAACTGGCATGCAAGCTTTCATGTGTCATTAAGTTTCTGAATCCTATTTACTACCAATAAACCATGAAACTGAACAAAAAATTAATTGAAATTCCATTTAACAACTGCTATGCAGCCACCAAAATTAACACTTGGAGAGCCAGCGTATGATATATTCGTACCTAGAGTTCCAGTTTCCATACCAATGCCATAGCTCCTCCGCCGATTGCGCTAGAGAGCTGTTCAACGGCTCAAACGGATCGGCCAGTCTAGTAGATTGCACTAAAAAAATTTTTTGGTTGGGGGTTGCGGATTTTTTATGACTGACGTAATAAGTGAAGTAGTTTTAGGGTCATTTTGGCTCATGTTGCATGGCCTAGGGCCTAACCACTAGGCCAGAGTGTTCCGCTGAAGTTTTCATTAGAAACTAGACTCGAGTGCGAGTCTTTTGAGCCTTTGATCAACTTTCTAGCATTTCTGGTTCAAAAGTTATGATCAAAAATAAACAAATAAATTAACTAATTAGCTAATTAGTCAAATATTTTACTAACTTACATCACAACTTTTGAACCTGAAACCCCAGCAGGTCATCCAAAGTATCAAGACTTGGATTGTAGCCTAGTTTCCAGTAAAAACTTCAGCGAAATACTACCATCTAAAGGTTGGCGTCCAGGGCCAGGTAAAGTGGGCCAAGGTGGCCTAAAAGTCTTCCACTTATGATGTCACTCACAAAAATCCCGCATCCCCCAAGCAAAAAAATTTTTTTAAGTGCAGATTAGAAGACTTGCCGCATGTTTTGAGACTTTTACTGGGTCTGTAGAGCATACCGGACTGGAGAAATTCCTGCGCAAAGCCACGTGTGTTTAGGCATTTTTTTCCGAAAATCCCCGAAAGCAGCCGGACGCCAACGAGTTAAAAGTTCTTCATTTCCATTCATGAATAGCAACCTTCATTGTTTTTGTTGGCACGTTTGTGACTTACGCATATCTGTATCTTCAGAATAAAAGTGTTAGTCTAATTACTTTGTTGTTTTTTTTTAATGTAACAGTATGTTACAGGCATCAGTGTGTATTATAAAATAATGCAGAAAAAAATTTAGTCACCAGTAGTGGTACTCATGCAACACTAACAATGGTAGATGCAAACAACATTGACGTGGAGAATTTTCTTCGCAATTTACGAGCAACTAAACCTCCATGGGAGTGTCCAATCTGCCAGAAGATTTATAAAAGTTATAGTGGCATGGAGTACCACATGATCAATTCTGATCACACAACTCAAACTCCTAACCAGAAATCTGCTCCAACATCCCGGAAGTCTAAACTGAAGTTCTCAAAGAAAAAGAAAAGCAGTCGCTCTGTTCGTCGGTCACCTTCACCAATTATTTTTCGTACTCCTGCCAGGGAAACTTTAACTTGGGCTGAAGCTCAAAAAATGGTTGAAGTTGAATCAGATGGAAAAGTGTATAGGTATGGTTATTTCTCAACTCAAAGTTTTAAGTAGAACTAATACATAATTGAATTTAGTCTTATTTCGTGAATGCAAACAAAGTAGTTACTTATAATATACTCATATAAGATTAAAGTTTACAAATTTTTGGAATGCAAATCTTGTACCTAACACTGTTGTTGCCAAAGCATGTAACTTAATTCATTTTACGTTAAAAGTGCCTAATGTTATATAATAAACTTCAAATTGCACCTAGCAGTTCAGTGCCATGGGAGACTTTTCTATTGGTAAGTCCATAAAATTACATGTATGTTCATATTTTCTTACTTGTTAAGTGAAGATAATTTTACAGAAATGCCCAAACCTGCCCAAAAAATTCAAGAATGGTGTGCCCAACAAGAATATTCAGTGTTTTCTGTGATCTGCTTGTTCGAATAGCATTTTATTTTGTTTTATGAAGCTACAATACCCCAAACTGCTTAGCAAGAGATGTGTTCTTTTTGACAAAAACTACCCAAAACAGCAGGAAATGATGTGCTTTACCTTTACCTTACAGGTTAAACATCAGTGATAAGCTTGACATTATATCTGACTCGGATGTTGATAAAGATGAAGATGGTGGTTTACCTCTGGAGTGTGAAAATAGTAATGAAGAAAGTATTACAGATACTTGCAATTCATCCACAACTTCAAGAACAAAGCCTGGCTCTGTTGGAAAAGCTACAGGTGATTTACATTAAGGAGCTTATAGGTGACAGAAAATGATGGTCACAGCCACTACAAAGCTTTATGTTTCTAAATCAGTCTTTGTTCCAATCTTTACCTATGGCCAGAATTTCAAAAAAGTGCTATCTAAGTATAGCTGGCAGAGATGGGATTTTCATGAAAAGTTTACAGCATGTCTTTGTGTGACATGTACACAGCTGTGAACTTCGCAAAACCATGAATGTAGAGCAATGGTTCCCAAACTATCTATTCGCATACCATTTATACATTTTGTACAGTGTGAATGCAATCCACCTACATTTGGAAAGCTCACAAATGAACAAAAGACCAGCATATTTAATGCATACCTTAGAAAAGTATATTAGCCAGAGGTTGAAAACCTCAATTAAAACAAAAAAGCAACAAAAAAAGCACAGGGTAATTTTAATGAGATGGATGAAGTTGTCTTTTTAAGGCCAGCTGGTTGATGCGAGGAATCAATTTGCTGACCATTCACAAGAAATTATGCTCAGATGCAGCAAGGGTAATCCTGTAAGATGTGGATACATGAATGAAGCAGAGCATGAAATGTTGTGCTCTATTTCATTGATGTGAATTAAAATGTTTACGATGCTGATTAAATCATACATGGTTATATAGTGTTATTTTATATGATTTCAGTAAAACCTAAATAAGCTGCTTGTTTACCATCTGGAACACCTTCTTGTACCACAAGTGGTATGTGTTCCATAGTTAGAGAATCACTGGTGCAGAGCAACTTCACTTGTGAACAGAGATATCCCAGATAGGTAGTTTGACCAAAATGCCAGAATGCCCCAAGGTATATACTGTCTCAATTCAAACTGACCATAGTGACTGATCAGAAACATCTCACTCAGGCATGTAAACTAATCAAAATTACTTCTTTGTGTGTTGCAACAATGGCCACAATTTATGCAATGTTTTTGGCATGCTTTGTGGGTTGAGTTCATTATATCAGGAAAGTGCAGTAACCTTGATAAGAAGAGTTATTGGCCTGATTTGATTACTTTAGAAAAAGGTATTTCCACTATTGTGTTTTGCTAAGTAATTAGCTGTCACTATTAGTGTATAACACTTTGCAACAGGAGAAGTTCTAGTGGAGTTTGCAATTTGCTCAGCAGTAGAGTACAGGGGCGGCGATAGCGTGGGGGTAGAGTGTCCATGTCTCAATTGAGAGGTTGTGTGTTTACAGCTACTGAAGTAATAGCTGTGGCACACATTGTGTGCCTCAACTACCCTAGGAAAAAGCAAATTTTAGGCTTTTGCCTGCTGCTAATTGGTATCACCCAAAACCAAAATATTTGATAAAAAGTGTTAGATACAATTAGCATTTCTTTACTGTTTGTATTTAACTATTTACCCATTGATCCACACGTGAGTAAACTTNTCAAAGGGCCTTAGTGTTGTTCCTATGCAGCATATAAATTGGTTTGATGTGTAATAACATCCATGGACAATTTATTTGGCCTGGGGGCCACTTTGAGTAGGTTGTGTTCAGCAGAGAGCCATTCCTACTAATGAAAATGAAAGCATGTCTCTGTTCAAGTTGGCCTCCGCAGTCAGCTCTTACACTTAGTGTGATTAGTTGGAGGAACTTTCAGTTTTAACAACTTTTCCTGAATGCTTTAGTGGGCTACTGAAAACAGTGATGGTCACATGTGGCCAGGAGTTCACTAATTGCCCACCCCTATGCTGTGACATTCATCAGTGATGCATCATCAAAAATATATTGACAAATTTCCAGCACATCTACATTGGCTGTGGTAACCTTCAAATCAGCCACACCTTTGAAAGGAAATCTGGGTCTAGTCTTGCCTTCCTTTGAACAACCACTACTTTCAGGAAGTGATTGCACATCTCTTGGACAAGGTCCTGCATGAGTGTCACTGTCAGACCTAGAAGGACTATCGTTTAGTATGCCTTGTGAAACAGCAACATCATCAGCATCATCACTTTCCTAATGAAACATGTTCAGGGTTCATCAATGGGGTTAGTTTGGATATCAACAATTTTTACTATCCATATGTGTATATTATTTAACCGGATAGTACACGCTACTAGTCAGACAACTGGTTTGATGAGATTTGGCTTGATAAATGAAAGTAAAATTTTGACACTGTTTTATTGTAAACATACACACATGCAATGTTTGAGCAAATATGAAGAAAGTCATGAATTTCTAACCTTTACTGATTTTGCAATGCATTTTGTATGAAGCACAACAGGGGGAGGGGTGTTGGAGGTTCCAGATGGCAACTCCTCGAGGGCAGCAAGTTGCTGATTAGAAATTAAATTTTGAAAGTAGTTTAAACTTGTGTTATTCCGTGCTTAGAAGTCCTGAAACACTTGAAATGTGTTGGTGGAGTGAACAAATTAATGAAACGTTTCCAGAAATGCCGGAGTCAAATCCAGGGTGTTAAACTTCCCTGTGTTTGTGTTGAAATCAGGTCTTTTCAAACTGACATATATGACAATTGCTGCCCCAGTCCCTGCACCTTTTTCCCTGTCCCCAGCCAAGGCCATCCATCCCAGGCAAATGTACTTTGAACAAAGGATAGAGATGGCATTCAACCCAGGCTAGGAAATATCACTGGTCCTGTAGTTCAAGGTTAAAACTGCTCCCCCCCTTTCCAGTTGAAATCTGATAGACAAACCCTGCTTGAAATCACTATAGTGGTCAAAGGCAGTGGTTCTCAACCTTTCATGGTTTGTGTGCCCCTTCCAAAGACTGTCAACACTTGTGGCCACCTGCTCATCAAAAGGGTTTTGCAATATCATGGCAGAGCTATTTAGTAGGCCTCTGCTTGTGGCTCCCAGAGAACTATTCATTAGCCCCAAGGGGGGCTCTGCTTTTTTCAGTCAAAGACTGAAACATTTTTGAAATGGCTG
>JGI24022J15233_10003015_pt1 | contig 16342 bp, 6 predicted proteins | sample Ectturendosymbi2_FD_15233 | JGI IMG/M metagenome (IMG submission 15233)
CTGATGGTACAATCGTGTTCTTTCGTACCCACGTTAAACTTGACGGCTCCTTTTATATCCAGGTTGAACTTGCCTACAAAATGAAAAGCATCGCGTTTTCAACGCTTCCTGTTGCTGAAGCCAAACACGACTCCTCCCGCGGCATAATAGCCGGCACCTGCGGCACAATATTCGGCGAAACCGGGATCAACTGCGTGGGACCATTAACATTCTACTGAAAAGGCTTCATTGCATCGCGTTGTAATGCTGACATTGCAGCAACACACACCCGTCTAAGCATAAAAAACTGCCGTGGCCTAAAGTTCTGAGCTACGTAATCAGTCCATGGCAAGGAGCAACAGCACTGAAAATTAAGTGCTAATGCCCAACAATACGCACTGAGCAATTTATCTCAACTTTACAAATAACAACACATTACACGCAGGTGCTCGAAAGAGAAGCTTACATTTTTTTTCACTTACTCCTCGTGGCGCAGCTTTCGGCAACATCCCAAATTATTATAATTATGCGTCCAAAGGAAACAATGTAAAATACAACGAAAATCACTTATCAGAAATAGAAAAGATCGGATGATAACACTGCACAGAACAAAACAGTGTATAGTTGAATGGTACTGTTGGCAATCCTGAAATCTGAATACTGGGTAAGAAGAACAGAAACGAAAGGCAGCAGTCGACAACGATGCCTAACGTTTTTTCATTTAAAAGAGTGGAGACGTTGTAAATACTGCCGCAGCTACAACTTAAGTAATCATACAATCATTATGATTTGCAACAACCAACTCATCTGTGAAACACGATATATGCGTGAGCAATGATGCACTCCACGCGCCTTGCTTTAGAAAGACAAGTCAGTTGCTGCAAAGTGTAAAACGTGCGGCGATTGGACGATAGAAATTACACGGTGGAGATACCAGGCAGCAACTTGAAGCGCCTTGTTTCAACTTTGTTGCGGGAGTGTGCGCTGAGGTCAAGCATTTGTTGCAATTCACTGCGCGAGCATGCAGAGTAAATACTGGCCACTGTACCCGGTTGCATCGGAGGGAACAGGCTCTTTTGAGCAGGGGTCGAAAGGACGCGGCCTCTGTGTTTACGGAGCTGCTTTCGGAATGCGCGCAATGCGTTACTTGTGACACAGACAAGCGCCATTTGTCTGTGTGGAGCGAATAGATGGCATTAGCTTGTTCGCGGAGCTGTGATTTCGAAAGCAAAAGTTGTTGGTGCCGATGTCTATCGTTTATACCGTACGGTGGTGCAATGATTACAAGCCGCAACAAACGTTTATTCCCGCTTTCGCATACTGCAAGTGCTGAAACAAAACGAATCATGCCAGTACTGAAAACAGCACTTTCGCGCGTCTTTTGGGAGTGTGAATTCTATTTTTGAACCGAATGCGTCCTTTTTCGGAATCGCCAAGACAAAGAATCGCACGCTTTCAGCTGCTAAGGCATAGTCGGCATTTTTCCATGTATTACTTCAAACCAAAACATTTTTTGATCGCCTTGCACGAAGTTCCTCCGACGATCAAATAACGCGTTTGCCTGACCACCGCCGGTTCTGCTGTATCGCTTGCACGACAGCGACCTCCACAACAACCGGTATTCTATTTGGACGTCCGCGATTGCGTTTAATCATTAACCGTAGGCCAGAAGCATTAGATATAGTTTTATGCAAACGAAACTTATATTTCTCCGTTAGAAATTTGCTTCTCCTAGGGAACCTTTCTGTTGTGTTGCCGAGTGCTGCGACGGGATCAAAGATATACGAAGCGGAGCTTTATCGCATCTCCAGGTAAGCATTGGGAAATAAACGAGATGGGCTTGATAACGGTTGTTCAAGACAATTGCACAGGAAAGCGTAGAACTTCCTTTCTATTTGCTTGGTATGCAAAGCATTGTACAATTTCTGCTCCCACACTGAAGCCGCATACCTTGCCCTTTGAGCGGTCAACACGCGGTTAAATTTTGTTTTACTCATTTGCTTTTCCGTTAACTTTAAATGGGAACATAAAAGCAAGCAATGGAATTTCAGAGGTTATTCACGCGGATGACTGGATTCGAGCTGTGGATAATGCCAGACGAGTAGACAAGCGCATTTAACCGCACGTCACCGGAACGAGCAATCAAGCGCTGCTGAGGTGGTCAAGATTAGCTGCCGGCCTGTGATTGTGCGCGAGGTGGTACGCGCGCCGGCGAAAGACGGCCCTGGGGGAGAGTCAGCGGCGGCGAGACAACGAACGTCGGCGGAGTGTAACGAAAGCGGAACGAAATTAAATTCGAAGTGCACTGTTGACGTTGGATTGAATCGCACGCCAGTTTAACGATTCCCCGTTGGTAGTCAAGTGAAATACGTCAAAACATCTGCTTGAACAAGCTTTAAGAACTAAGGATGTGCAGTGTTACGTGAAATCGATCTCCTTAAAGGATTTGCTCGGCTGATTCGCTTGCAGTGTTTCCTGTACGGTGCGCAACTGCGCAGCACCACCAGAGCATTTGCGCAGTAAAATCTCATTCTCACTCAGTTGCAACATTCCAATTTTAATACCCTATACATATTGCATAGCCCTTGTAACAAGTGAAACGATTCGCTGTTTGTGCGTCTACACGGTTGCGCAATTGCATGCGCACTAAAACAAACATTTGCTCGGTGTAGAATTTTCTTAGAGGCTACACTGTTCGCTTGTGTCACCTTTGTGGAGACTATTCACTTGAAAACAGACACGTGCAAGTTCGAATCATCGCTTGAAGAAGTAAGCAGAGCCCAGTCGGCTGATTACTCAAAAGCTTCCAGCAAAACTGGAGCTTTTAATTGTCGTCAAAACATTGTCGGGCTCGTCGCATAGCACATACGAAAAGCAGAAGGGAAATGCAGTACGCGCTTGAACCTGTGAGAACCAACTATACCAGACAGCAGAGCCAAGTATCATGCTTCATCAGCAGGATGTGCAGCAGATACACGAAACTGCAGCTGGAAGCGAACTTGCGCTTAAGTCACTTCAGTCTCGAGCATACGTGAGAAGTACATGCTTGGAGTTGCGCAAGTGCTCTCACCCGTGGAAATAACACGATCTTTCCAAGTGTAAGCAATTTCAACGTCTCCAACGCCACTTGCCTTGCGCAACAGAACTCTGCTGATGGTTTGGCATGCCGGTTGACTCCTACAAATGGCTGCAGGTTAACTGGTAACACACAGCCAAGGTCAAACGGCCAGAGCAACGCTTTGACGTACATCAAAAGCAACCGGAAGGTAATGCCAGGTGGATATCAACGCTGAACGAGTATTAATCACTACGTCTGATCACATCCGAAACCGTCTCGAACAACCGGGATGAACGTTCCAGAAGATAAAAAAAAGGTCAAGCTTGGGTGATCGAACAGAAACAGGGCGTGAGAAATGCTCTTCCATCAATTCCTGAGAGACAAGCGATTCAGCGTGTCCCCGGGTGATAGATGATTATGTGAGTCGCCAACTGAAAGGCAGCGGTTTACACCTCGCGCGCACATAGACGTGATGCGATTTTCATGCAATCACCTCCCTGCAATGGAATCTCGCCGCAAATCGACACAACATGAATCCGATCAGAACGAGTGCACATTATCGCAACAAAGAACGCAGACAAGGCGCAAGCAGGGGTTAGTGACTGCACTTATTTTATGCTCAAATGGGACGAGTGCGTGAAAACTTACATACGAGGTATTCAAGCATTCCAGTTGATTTCTCCGAATCGCGGTACTTGTTGAATGACCACTGCAGAAGAGACGGGTCAACGCCAGGACTCTTCGACAAATGATCAGAAATGACAGCAAGAATCGTTTCGATGTCTGAGCACTGCGACAGCCACCTGAGGACTTTTTCAACCTGCGGCTGCTTTTTCGCTTTTCTTCTTTGCCTTTTGCTTTCATGCCCTGCAGACTGACGTAGCAGAGAGTGGACAATAACTAAACTCGAAGATTATCGCTTGTAACGCAAGAGTAAAAAACTAGGGGCATGCTGACAATTTTAAAACAATCCTTTGGTGCGAGTCTCATTTAGCCGAAAATTTAGAAAGTGCGTTCATTGTAAAACGACATATATTTCCATCAATTCATAAATATCAAACGTTTTTCGTAACCATTTGTAATCAAAACGGGCAGTTTGTTCGCCCTTTGATTGCGTCAAACGATCAGTAAAACCGGCGCATCAACAGGCTGTTCGGTCTACGGGAGCGTGAACATCGGTGTTTAAAAATTTCATCCGTTTTTTGCAATCACTGAAAACATATGCAATACTGCAGAGTGAAATTTATACCCAATAGAGCACAGTTTCACGATGAAGCAAAACATGCACAGAGAGCATTCAGCTTACCGCGGTTAGGCGTTGCACAAGCCCAGAACATACACTGGGAGACACCCAGTCACAGCCGAGAAGAACTGGCACAAACGACAAGAACGTTCTCTCAACGTTGTATAAACAGCTCAACTTTTCGGAGCGGTAAACCATTCCGTGCATGTGACAGCCGGCCGCTGTAGAGTGGATCTGATGAAGAAAAGTAAAACATGAAACCTGCCAAGGGCAGGTTTTACAATGCTTGTCACCAGCAGGTTAGTGATTGATGATTTGCCAACGAATGCATCTTTTCAGTGGCAAATGAACAAACAACGCATTGCAGCATTGCTCATTTATTAGCGGCAGATGCACATCGCGGGCAATGCTTGCAGCGACTGAATGAAACCAAACAGTAATTTTTCAAACATTTCCAATCACAGCGGTCTTTCAAAAATTTTTACATACAACCGCACATTGTTTCTCTTGGCCCGTATCACTGCGATGATGGGCAGTAATTCACACATTTCCACTAAGAACATTTTCAAAAGAAATTTACTTGTTTCTGTTGCCAGTTGCAACACAACAGCAGTATAAAGCCAAACCCTATTCTGGGATGATCACGGACCAGCAATCACTGGTAACTTAATGTTTGTTCAGGTGTTGTTACAGAGACATATCGCACGTTGCCAGCAAGCATGAAACAAGAGATAGTTACTCGGCGGTAGTTTTGTATGAAAACGTTTATGAAACAGTTTTAAGACTAAATAGATATCCAGATTATTTATACCACACTCTAATCCAGGGGTTTCCAACCTTTATCTGAGCATGTACCCCTTCAGCATTTCGACAGAAAGCATGTACCCCAAAATTTCATATGACAAAATATTTTTCCATGTCTATTCATATATATTTAACAATAAATATAAAATGATTTATGAAAGTAACATTCACTGACATATGTATAAATATTTGGATAAAAATAATATACAAATCTATTTTTCCCTTCTATTGCTAACCTTAAATGTACCCCTTCAGATAGGCAAACGTACACCTAGGGTTACACGTACCCCAGGTTGGGAACCCCTGCTCTAATCATAAGATCCTGTGAGCATTAGCACGTCATTAGATACTGCTTTTAAGCGCCTGCGATTCCAACACATGCGTCGGAATAAAACAAAAAAAAGGATATGTACAGTAATTTTTCATTTTTAACAGTGGTTAGCCCTTCAGCGATTTCGCACGCGTAGAGCATTTAGGCTTACATCAGGAAAACCAGTCAGCAGAAAGACGTTTGCTCCCCGTTCTTTAAGTAATTTAGGTAACGTAGTGAATTGAAGGTACCTCCTGCAAGTCAAGGTGCCCCAGAGGAAGGTATCCCTTCGCGATATCAAAAACATAGAAGTCGCTGTCGTTGGAAAGCACTAGGGAGTCTGACTGGTTTGCTAGTACCGCCATGTCGTGGTCAGCATCGCCCACAGACCACACCACTGGAATGTTTAGCTCATGCAAGGTCTGTTGGAAGCTGAACACTGCGCAGATAAGAGCGGCTCAAGCATAGATATTAACGAGAGTGCACATAGTAACAGAGCAACTACAGCTAGTGAAATAACGCAAACCCTTTAAACTGTTGCGAAAGGATCACAGCACATCAAAACAGAGAACGTAAAAAGTCAGAAACTCCGGACGAAGGTCGTGAACAAACCTTAATCCTGCAATTTTCCTATTTATTAAACATTCAACAACAACAACAACGCAACTAAGTGTTACGAAGCCTGACCTGCAAGAAGAGGAAGCAAATGAACGTGGCTTTGTTTCCCTTGCGAAGCTTTCTGGTGTGCCAGTTCAAGCAACATTTTCTTCACGCTTTCACTTTGTCTTGTCAGATGCGTCTCTTGTTTTTCTGGCATTCCACCACTGACACACACATACTTAACACACTGACATATGCATAAAGCATTGGTTAATGCAAAAACAATAGGCAAGTGGATACTGATTTTTTCATGAGTTAATGTTGGCACAAGACCCTTTGTTTCCAAATTACATAATCTATAACCTTTTCAGTTGCACTTTATGGGATATGCTGCAAACCTGAAACTCACTAGAAACATCATGCAAAACATTTAACTTTCCATATCACCCAAACAAAAAAGTAACAAGAAATGAATTGCAACGTGCTAGAACAATAACCAACCAAATCTGACAAAAAGTTCCAGAAATGGAGCCAGAATACAAGTAATTCATGTAGGAAAGCAGGTAAGAAGAATAAAAAAGGAAATAAACAATTTGCCAGAATGAATGTCATAAAATTATACCAATACTTTCAAACAAAGAAAATCAACTTACCTATCAAAAACAACAATTGGTTGGATTTCACATCTTGCAAAAGTTTGGAACAGCTTTACAACTTCTTGCTTGAGCAATTTATAATTGTTGCTAGCACTGAAGCAAAAAAGCAATCAATATGTAACATAACACAAATGACACCTTATCCACATGACACCTTATACACACATGCACAGAACACCAAAAATTAGTTATTCTCCATACAAATCAACTGATACATAAATGAAGGAGACATTCACAAGTACTGCAGTTACAACAAAAGATGCTAAGACCTCACCAGTATCATCAGTTGCCTGAGGTACGGGATAACTGATGATATGTTTAGTGAAATTGATTTTATCTTTAAATAGAACTTAAACAACTGATACTGGGTAGCTTGCCATGGAGACCTAATAGATATCAATGAACAGGTGACTAAAGCCATCAATGTTGTTATTTGGTTAGACCAATACCTTGGTTGACTCTTTGCCAGACAGACTTCCACCAAAGCAAGAGTTTCTAAGCAAGTTAGTGCTGGCTAAATGTATGTACAGTTCATAAAAACTCGTTATCTTGTAGAATTCTAATAAACTGTTATTTTTGAACATTTTTATTATGTAATTTCAGCTGAAATAAGAAATTTCAACAAAAATGATAACGATGAGTAAATGAGGTAAATGCTTCTCTAGCAAACCTAATAAACCAGCTCTTGACGTTTATGTTTGCAACATGTGTAGCAAACACAAAAATGTTGATCAAAATTTTGGATCTAATGATATTTTATGACGGGACTCTTCTGGTGAACAAGGTAGCTAGATATTTATACTAAATTAATTTCAGCATAATTTAAAAGGGAAATGTTCCAACCATTCTTACTCTGCAGGTGAGCTCCAACACCAGATCAAAAATTCAGGATACTTCACACCAGAAATACATTTTATATACTTATTTCAGCTCATCACTTGAGATGAAAACAATAAAATCATGTCCTTCTGGTTAATAAAAGAAAAACCTTAGGTGGATTTAGTCAAACGAACATATTTTTATATTGAATGTATAAAATCACCACACATCACTCTAAAGCAGTGGTTCCCAAACTTGTTCGAGCCGTTCCCCAAATCAAAGTATCGAATAATTATGTCTTACTACCATCAATAAAAATTTTTTGCATTCCAGGTCGAAAATTGATTTTGCAGTGATCACTCATAACACAGAACAACAACATGGTTTGGGTTTTGCGTTACCGCCCAAAGAATCGCATATTACCCCCAGTTTGGGAACCACTGCTCTAAAGGTACTAGAAGTGTTCCAGTGTCAGTCTTGGTAACATTATGTTTGCCAATTTCCTTTTCATAGCTCATCACACAAATTTCTAAGGGCAAAAATTGATCACTTTTAATCCATTAACATCAAATCATTGCAATATATTCCAGATTTTAAAATAATTGTTTCATTTTGAAAGCATTCCTGGCAAGCTGAGGACCAGCACCTTGATGAGCAAATAGGCTTGACTTAAAATATTTTACTTGGCAATGCTTTACATGTGTAAATAGTTGCTATGAAAGATTTTTATACAGCAAATTATATTTGCAGGACTAACTTTTTGATCCTATGGGGGTTTGCCTACAACCCTGACAAACATGAAAATTCATTGTTTTTACTTAGCAAAAGAATAAACAAAACAACTGAAACAAGATGTTGTCAACTCTCAGCAAACCGTTTATTAGAATGTCCCAACTTATGCATGGCAACCAGAACCTTAGCACTCTTATGTTGATCAAGCAGTCTCAAGGTTTTTAAAATTTATTCAACACCTTTAAATATGGGAAAAATTTATTGAAGTAGCAGTTTTACATTCCACTATTTCTGCATGTGTGCAAAGCATACCATGTGGTATGTGATGCACTATTTTGGTGCATTTACTTATTGAACTCGGGCCATGAATTGAACATGTAAAAATACTGTCTTTAATGTTGTTCAGCAGACAAAAATATACCAGTATCTAATGCTTGCAAATGAAATAACACAATGCCCTTCCCAGTACTTGAAAACATTAGGATGCAATCAACATATGAAATGTTTTTAAAAAAGAGTCAAGCAGCTACCATTGCAAGGGCGATAATGTTCTTCAGGATGATATCTTACAAGCATAAGATGACGTTTATCTTGTTTGCCTTTAAAGCAAATACATTTTGAGATGATATTAAAACTTCACAATCATCAATATTAATGGCCAACCAACAAATGTTAACTTTTTGCCACAACAGACTTTAGCCTGTTCTGCACTACTTCAACAAACATACTGTACTTCACCACCGTCATCTTTCATAAAATCTAAACTTACCTGAAGCTTGAGCTGACAGAATAAAAAATAAAGTAAATCAGTGCATTTCCATCTATTATCAAGCACTGACTTGCAATTTTTACTTTATCAAACAAGAGTCGTTGTCTTTCATCAATAAATCTTGTAAGTCCTTTAACACCCATCACTTTTAAGAATTATATCATTTCCTGAAAACATCAACAGTATTTAAACAACGCTCTCACACATTGTATGTTGAACACATAAATGGTAAGCTGCAGTTTACCCAAGAACGCAAACATTATAACCATATACGCAAAGATAAAATGAACAGAAACGTAGAATAGCATCTAAAGAAGTTATTGTGATGCAAAACTGAGCAACTAGATGCCTGTCAAACCAATTTTCAGTAGAGCAACATAAAACATCAACAGTGCAAGTTTAATAAAGCAATTTTCAACTGCCATCCATATAACACACAATCAGCACTCAACAGATCTTTTTCTTTGTGACATGTTTAAGCATAACCAGTGACAAACATTTAAGCAACAGTTAAATTCAAATCTAGATTGATGCTTGATGCATATTAAAACAACATCATGTCGAACAACAACAGTAATTAAACCTTATAGCAAAAATGACAAAATAAAACAATGCTTCTTCACATAAACACACTGTGAATGTAGTAAAACAACAAAAACAGGATGCATCCAGTATGAATTATAGCAACCAAGCGGTTGGTATGTAAATCAAGCCTAAACGGCTGTCATCTCAGTCAATACACCAGATGCTACACAATTACCCATACTTCAACCAGTTTTCAAAACCGTAAAGTAAGCCTACTTTAACAAATCATTTTTAAGAGCACAGCTCCACTAAATGGCAGGTCACATAACCAGAATTGAAGCACCATTTCGTTAAAGCAACAATTCTATAACAGCATAAGCATAATCAAAATTTTGGTTGCATACGTGTATGTAAATTTGCAAGAAGTCAATGCTCCATGCTACATTAAACAAAAAATCACAATAGGTGGTTGACATTTTTTTAGTTTCTTCGTGCTAAATAGCATTTATGAGCCCACAAATAATAGCATCACAATACACACCTTAAACATAGTCTTAACAGCACACTTCATTGCATTAGGGAAGCTTCTTCAACCCTCAGAAACATCAATCCTTTATGCCAAACCCCTTACTTTGATATTAATTTACAGCAACTGAGAAAGCAAGCAAATAATCTGTGCAAATAAACTTGTCTAGCAACTACACTTACTCGGGATGTTCTGAGGTTTAATAACCACACAAACTTCTAGAATCTCAGAAAACAATGTTTTTTTTGTTTACTAATTGTCTACTTTCATCCCCTACCCAAAAAATTACCAAGAATTTGCATCAGCTACATTAATTCAAGTGTTCTTCCAAATCTATAAGGTCTAATCACTTGTAGATCCGGTTTTGAAATTTTAGAAAAACCCCATGTGTTATTATTCAAGTGACACCATGCTTCAGATAAAGTAGAAAGAAACTATAAACAAAAAACACCATGACCTAAAAACTTCATAACTAATCAAAAAATCTCAAAATAAGCAGTTGCATTGAACCAGAAAAAGAAGTTAAGTAAATTTTATCAGTGACCAATATTTAAGTGATCCGTAATAAACAGGTGCACATGCACACCTGAAAGAGTCTATGCACAATTGAAGTGTTAATACACATACTTATGGCCCGCTCTAAGGGTCAAGCACATTATGGACCAAGTACTGAGTTCTTAACTAGGCAGTGTAAGTGAAGGTGGTCATACTAGTGGTACTACCAATCGAGCATAATTGAAACAATGTTGTCAAATCATGCTAATGTGATTATTAAACCAACTTACAAAATGGTACAATGTTCCAGTTACCTTAAGATGAAATTGCAAAGTTCACGCACCACAGCGCCAGCACTGTAGTGTCATGAACTAAGCACAAAATTAAGATGAAGCAACAACATATGACAAAGTTGGCTTGGGTGCACCTACAGAGGATACAATATCTTATACAAAAAACAGCGATCTAACAATGGTGATATGGAAAAGTTAATCCAATCTTTGTGGGTGTTAATGGACAAAATGTACAAGTCATAAGCTTCAAATTCTACTAACGTGACTGAGGTTCAATCACAACTGGATGGTAAACACCAGAGCCAACACGGTTGTGCAATGTTTGCCCACTTAAGGCTGTAGAGCCATCACTAGAAACATACAGTTGTAGATTATCTCCTTCACCACCACTTGTGCTATGAGAGAAATCTTGACTTTCAATCAGTTTACTTATAACATCGTCTGCGCTTACTCTTGTCTCTCCCATTCTGTTTAGTAAAGGCACTAATGTGTTCGAATGTGGGGGAGGAGGTCGCGGTGGAGGAAACATTCTTCCAGGAGTAGCTGGAAGCCTCTGAGGTGACTTCAACACAACACTACCTACAACAGTGTCATGTTCAGTTACAGAGTCAACTGAATTGCTTGACTGACTGATATTGCTTGGAGTCCTTGAGTGTTGGGAGCTATAATCAGATCTTTTTGATTGCTGACTGGTAGTACTTGAATTTCTAGCATGGCCAGGCTGAAATGGATCATTCTGCCTGTGCTTAGGAGTCTTTCTTGGTAAGCTACCAACTCCACTGCTGTCACTGTCCAATTTTGATGATTTTACATTATCAGTGTCATCAGGCAACTGAAATGCTGTGTCTCTCACAGTTGGAGTTTTAAAACAAGGATCTCCAGACAACAGTTGCATTCCAACAACAATCTTTAAAATCGAATTATCAAGACGATTTTTGTCTTCATATCCTTCCAAAATGCAGTGTCTCGATGTTTGACCAGAACCAGCAAACTCCGCTAAGTTTAAATCCACATAGCCAATCTTCAAAGCACTGCGACCACCTCTGACTTCTTTTCTAACAGACAGCCTAGCAATGCATGGTTCAAGTACACCAGTATTTGGGTCAACTGACATTTTGCAAGTATACTCAAACTTGGAGTTCCACGAGACACAATGATCTTTGACATTTTTTCGCTCAGTACTTTCTACATAAGTTCCACCATTGCGCAATCGTACTTTGCAATAAAGAACACCAGTTAACAGTGGAACTGAGCTGAGTTCAGCAATATAGAGAGTCACTTGAAACTTGGACCTTTTCTTTGTCATAACCAGTGGCTTAAAAATACTCATATCCACTTTTGATTCATAAGCAGGAAGTACTCAACTCTTTTCCTGGCTAAACAATTATTCATTCAAATAATGCTACTATCAAAATAAAAATAATTATTAGTATGGTCAGATCTTTAAAATATGTTGGCAACTATAGACACCCCTAAAGATACCTAAAGTAAATAATACCGTCAGACATGGACTATAATCTTATACAGATTAAGTATCCATTTTGAAGATGTGAAATGTTAATAAGCATGCATATATGACAGACTGCTAAAGTTGTTGCGGCCAGTGGTCCAACTATATGGACAAGTACGTATGGACTGGAAACAACGTATGGCAATGGTGACAGGAGAGGGATGCGAACCCACGCCTTCAATTATTGCTTGTTCACACCACTTATATATGGGTGTTGTTCTTCGCACACATTCCGTTCATGGTGAACCGTGCAATCAGCACAATGCCAACAGATAGGCTGCAACAAGTTATTGGCTTGTTTTTAAATTACATATCATAAAGACTACAAAAAACTTCAGTAGTGACTAAGTATCTGGCTATGGTCAACTGCTAAGTAGCTGAATACAGCTATGCAAAATAAGTGGCTATATCGCTTACCATGGTCACATGACTCAGGACATCGTTAAACAGAAATGGCTAGTGGCTGCAGATGTACCTCACATGATGCGGTTTGACTAAAACACTGAGTCTGTCACACAAGCGGCACCATCCTGGTAGCATTTATGTCTACTATGCCAATGGTTTTCAGTTCAGCTCCCACCTTGGCGACTTTTGTTTTGGTGGTGGTAGTTGCACGTTTCAATTCTTGGGACTGGTTTTTCTTTACTTGTTTCAAAAGTTTCCAAACTTTTCTCTTCAGATTTACAGTTTAGATTTACGGTTTATGTTTGGGCTTTAGGTTTAGGGGTTCGGCTTAAGTTTGAAACTTCACATTTAGGGTTTAGGGGCGAATTTAGGTTTAAGGGTTAGATTTACATTTAATGTTAAAACTTTAGGTTTAGGGTTTAGGTTTTACATTTGGTGGTACGTTTAACTGTCACATTATACGTGGCAGACAGATAAATAAGGTCTCAAATATTAAGGTTTACAGGTGAACCTGTGGCCACTGTTTTGTTAAACATTACTTGCGGTTAAGGCTCAGGATTTCAGTGCCCTTAAACTTGTTGTGTAGAAACATAACCTTCTCATTTAAAAAGCAATAAATTCAACTTAAATTAATAAAACTCGACAATTGGAGCTACAGTAACATAGTTCAAGTTCAAATGATCCAAGAATACTGAATAGCCTACACAACTTTGCATAATGCAACATGTAAAAACATTTGATAGCCAAACCCTAAACCTGAAATCTTGAATCTAACACCATATCATCAAAACTGTAAATCTGTATTGTAGAGAAGACGTCACTCACCAATACCATATTAGCACTACTCACATACTCTTATACAGCATAAGGTATGTACTGTAATTAACCTTAATTATGCACTGAATCATGTGGCCTAGTTAGTCAGCTACTAAGTCACAGCCAAAAAATTTACTAAACTTCACCTGTAACCTTGGACATCACTAACAACATTCTAAGATTGACAGAAGGTAAGCTACAGGGCAACAAAATGGGGTATTTATGTAGTCTACCAATTCCAATTAAAATTACCACCACCAGTCGTTGTGCATGCTTCACCTCCTCATCTGTACATACCTAAACTCTTCACCCATTGCTTGCCCACCATCATCTGTGTTATGTATATGTTAATCAATATAATTATTATATTATTTATCGTTTGTGTTTTTGCAATATGGCAGTGGCTACAGGTCTGCCAGTGGATCTTTGTATTTGAAAACTTATTTGTCCACCACCTATACGTGACAGAAATGCATGACGAGTGTGCAGTGGACTTAGTAGAAACATAAAGCTAAAACCTATACCAAAATCCTAAACATAAACCCTAAACTTAAACCCTAACCCGTAAACCTAAGCTTACCCCTGAAAAACCTACTGTGACGTAACAGTAACGCACGACAAGAGTCAGAGTGCAGTAGGCTTGGTAGAAACAAACTAAACATAAAAGATAAACCCTAAACCTGACCCTAGCCTTAACCCTAACCGTAGCCCTAACCTAACCCTAATCCTAACCCTACACCGCTAACCTAATGCTAAACGTAACCACAAGCTAAGGCTAACCTAACACTAACCCCTGAAGGTAACACCTAAGCCTTAAAAAAGTAAAGAAAAAAAAGGAAAGTTGGCATGGTAAGAGTCGAACCAAAAACCATTTGCATAGCAGCCATAACACATAACCAAGATCCACACCGTGTGAATCAAATGACCCTTTTATTTGAATTATGTTAGGCCAGGCGTATCCATAGTCACTTCCAAACTTTAAACCTAAACCTAACCCCTAAGCTAAGCCTAAACCCAAATGTAAACTGTAAACCTAAACTTTAAATATGAACACAAGCTTGCAAACTTTTGAATAAAGTAAAGCTGGTCCCATGAAATGAATTGAAATGTGTAACCACTACTCCCAAAACGAAAGGTATGTCATTGTCACATAATTCTTATATGTGTATCATATGCTTTGTGGTCCGTGTGGTTCTTTCGTTGTGCTTGTGAGACCAATTTCCACCTAGATAAAACATAGGATTTCACCAAACAATTAATACATTTGTTAGCAAATTCTGCAAACAAAAAATTGTAGAATATGTCCATAGGCGTAAACATGAAATCTACTTTGCATTTGCACTACATGCAATACTGTAGGTTATCCACAAACTTGGATGCAATTGTCATATTTTCAACTAGACTGTTTCATTGTACAGTATACATATTTTTTTTTAATTCAAGAAGAAAATTTTGATTGTTTTTCATCCAGGTATGAAGAAACGCTTTGGACTAGTAGGTTGTCATATAGCTCTCTTAGTAGATATAATGCTATTGTCACATTATCATCATTTTGCATTTAACCTCTAGGTTTGGCTGTTGTGCTAAGCCTTCAAGGAATTATCAGCTTGCCATGCACTGCTCTTTCAAAACTTTGTGATGATACTGACTGAACAATGACAATCTGTATGGTTTTTGCTGGCCTACAGAGTATGTACTGTCCTTTTTAAGTAAATTTTAATACAGTATACACCATTCCATACTTTTACACTGCGTTGAAATATTAAGTCTATATTGTATAGCCTATATAGGCTACTGCAAAGGAACTCTTCAACAGCCTAGTCACTACCACCAGACCTCGCATGGCTAGCTGATTTACTACGCAACACTTACAGTTACACTGCTAGTAGAGACTATCGTAGGCAAACTCATACTATGCTACTAACTACTAGTACTACTTGGGTTGGACTAGGTCTTGTGGTACAGTTAACAGTATTGTTCACTGGACCCGCCAAAGATGCATTAACAATGCAGACCCGTAACCACTCAACCGGAGGGGTCGCAAGGGGCGAGAAGCCCACTTTGCAAAATTTTTCGCCCCAATGGAAAAATGTGTTGGACATAGTTCAAAAAATTTGGGCCCCTCTCAGAAAACACTTCGCCCACCCTCGACCCTCACCTGGTGGTGTCCCAAGCTGGTTGCGTGCCTGTAACACCGTGATACTAGTCGCAGTCCTACATTATTGCAGGATAAGCTGAAAATCCAGTTTTCCAGTAAAAATAATAATGATTCGCATTAGTATTTCTTACAAGAAGTCAAAACATTAGTTCTTTGATGTTTGGCTCTGCACAGCTTCGGGCACTGTACTGCACGTCCTTCCCTTTCTTGCTGGTTAGGGATGGTGACGATCGTGACGCCAAGTCAAGTTTCCATGTGACACATCCCATACTCGGGAAAAATACGTGACTTCATCCATGGCTCCATAGCGCTGTTAGTTATAGTGGCACCAAAGTCAACGGAGCCAGAGTTATTTCGTTTACCATTTATTTCCTTCACTCTTTAGTCTTTATCTCAGACTCTAGGTCCAATTCACAAGGGTTAGTGGTAAACACTACACTGGCAGTACACTGACATAAGCACATTTGCTCATTACGCTTTACGCAGCTCAGAGAGGGCGCAGTAATTATACCTACAGGCAGGCAGGCCCGCAACCAGCTTGGGACACCAACGGGGTGACGAGTTTTCTGAGAGGGGCCCAAATTTTAAACTATGTCCAATAGTTTCAAATTATGCCCAACACATTTTTTCAGAGGGAGGGCGAA
>JGI24022J15233_10003016_pt1 | contig 16341 bp, 10 predicted proteins | sample Ectturendosymbi2_FD_15233 | JGI IMG/M metagenome (IMG submission 15233)
AGGGGGTGAAAAAGTACCCCCAAAGTTTTGATTTGGTGAAAATCCGGGCAAACCTGTGGAAATTTGGGAAAAATGTGTGAAACCCTTCACAAAATTGCTGCATGTTATTTGAATTTACAAACCTGGCTCCCAAAATGAAAGTGCAGACGTTGTTTTTTTTGGAGGTAATGTTTCTTGGGCAAGTTAGGGGAAATTTGGGCAAGTTTATGTGAAATCTGGACAAAAATGGTGCTTGAAGTGGCTTGATTTGAAAAGATGCGCCCAACATGAAATGAAATGCAGTCGTTTAGTTTTTGGAGGTCAGTTTTTTGGAATTTTTTCGGGCTAGTTTAGGGAAATTTAGGCAAAAATCCTTCGCACCCCCAAAAATTTGCCTGCTCCTACACCCATGACACGGACCATTACGTATTTAATTGGTTTGTGCGGACAACCTGTGGCTAAGACCCAGAAAAATCTTGCAAACCCACTTTCTGAAATTGCTGCACAGATTCCTCGAAAAACGCATCCACGGACCCTGGAGGTCGGTGGATCCCAGTTTAAGAACTCCTGCTTTGGAAGCACCACGGTAGGACAAGCATGCTAAGCGGTGAAAATGGTTTAGAAAAAATTAGTTTCGTACTGGTTTGCACAGATACGAATGGCACAAAGCTTTTGTCACAGATGTTAATGTTTGATGATTTATGATCCATTTCTCACTATCTTTGTCTTCGCAAAATTAAAGGTTTTATTTGCGCCGTTTTGAAAAACAGCCCAAAGAAAAAAATGCTTCTTTTTCTCCAAAGCAGACAAAGTTCTGCAAAAATTAAGCTTTAATCTTAACACAAAGCATATGAAGTTAATTACAGCCTTCGTGGTAAATGGTAATACCTCAACGTGATAGAAGAAAATCCCACCATTTGCAGGCATCTTTGTCAGTCCGAACCAATCCAGGAAGTTGTATTTGTTCGTCTGCTGTCCCCCCTGCGATTCCAATATGTGGTAAAATACGCTTGATTCAAGTTAAGGCTACATAATAACCAAAGATAGTAAAAAAGCTAAGATGTTATATTCGGCGAATTTAAATCTCATTGCAGCAGTCACTTAATATTTAGAAGAGATGGATGATACGAACTAAGAAGTACTCAAACGGCTATTCATTTCCAGGCTTCAGTTTTTTTTCTTATCTCTGGGAAACACGTACCTGGACAGCAAACGTGCAATTGTAAATAACATTCTTCCCCGGACGTATGAACTCCAGTTGGTAAAACATAATTCCGAGCATGACAAGCGCCACGTAGATAGAGGTGACGACATACAAAACACCGCGGAACAATCGTACAGGAAGAAAGCAAACCCATACAATGGCGAGAATGGCATAAGCGACTGACACCTGCCGGAAAACGAAACGCATTAAATCAAATACAATTTAACTGTCGGTCAAACAAGTTTCATTGGTTTTGGTTTTCAGTAGTCAAGCGTTACTCTGCAACAACGTTGGGTATTCGATATATAAGCTAACGATTTTACACTCATATTTCGCAACTTCCGCTACTGCAAGCAACGGCCATAGGAGCAATGAGCCTCTACATGGACTGATATGCCGAGGTGCGGTCATCACAGGAAACATGCAGCCTATGTTGAGTTTAGTTGAAGTGTTCTGTCCATTTGCATTATTCCCCTGCTCGAATTTACTGCCCTTTCCCATTCCACCGTCCTGGTTTTCGTAGCAGAACCATAACGACGACCCTCAACATCATCAGAAACGAAACGAAACTGTATCACCAGGTGCAAAAGTCCATGAGAAAAACGAACGAAAACAGAAAATCTAAAAAAATTGTTACGAATCAGCGGGCGACGACGGACTGTTGCAAACTCACTTGACTGATATACTCCAAACAGCGTGGAGAAAAGCTCGATTATGTAAACATTGCAAAATGCTACCCGCGGCTCTGCCCAAATGTTGAATTAAAACTTCGGCACAAGCGCGTGATGAACAAAATTCCGCACTGAGAAAGTTCGTCCAAACATGAGAAGCTAGACGTTTGCGAAAGTTTATAAACGCAGTGGATGAACTCTGATTAAACCCAACTTGTCGGCAATTCTTGCTCATCACATATCCGCTTTGTTATATTTCATGATGCACGACGGCCTACGCCGGTAGACAATTGCGAGCAGATTGCAAACGACAACGAGGTTTGGTCGAACAACCCTTAAGTGGCATGACCAGCGTAAGAAGGTGTATATAATGTAGCCAGGGGGTAGCAGCGATTTAGCCGCTGCACTCAATTCGCTAAAATTATAAAAACTATACATTTCTCTTCTCTCCCGTGCCTTATACGACGTATTGCGCTGGGTCCAGACAAATTTGTGCAAAGTCGGCAAACCAAACGAATACTGCCAAAGCGATGTACAACATTAAAATCACGGCACAAAAAGCGACTTAGCCGCATAAATCGCCTGTGTGTTACACATTGAACTTTTGTATGATTTCGGATCTGATCGAGCGATTACTTACAACCATTGCAGCTTTAAAGAGTAACTTGCGATTTTACGTGGCGATAAGAGCAGAGGATGTGGACGTGGTAGAATGAATACTAACGACGGCACGAAAGTTTGAGGGTCTTCAAAAAACGAAAAAAAGCCTTTAAAAGGCTCTGAGCATCTTTGCACCGCGTATCCTCAACCAAAATTGCTAGCTACTGTACTAGCCTGGTAAGAAGGTATGCAACAAAAGCTCAAGTACCTGATGTGCGGCTGCGGCGAACACAGTGATCGCCACCAGTCTCCACGCATGGAACTCCAAGGCGCGCCAGGCAAACGCCGACAGAGCACAGAAGGCTTTGTAGGCAAATTGAGAAAGGTTGTAGCATTTGGTGACAAACCACCCGCGAGACTGCGCCTCTGCAAAACGTAATAATCGCACAAAGTCAACTCCGGGCACGCGAAACAGTCAAAGATTAATAACAAAGTACACCAATGCCGGTAACGCATGCAACCGGCCTTCATGCTGAAACTCACACGCAAACCTCGACCGACACGTATCGTCAGACAATAAAATCGAATTTCAAATAATCACAACTCAAAAATTAGAGAATGACAGCGGGTTTCAAGTCTTTGGCAGATTGTTGCATAATCACATCAAACAAGGTTCACTACAAACCAACCATCTTCCCCTCAGTGTTCGACAGGTAAATGGTTGAAGGTAGCGGTTTCCATTAGTTGAAGGATTGCACACATTTTTTGACAACCGTTTGAAACATTCAACGAACCTTTCAAAAATCAACGGTAAACCATTATTGTGTGTTTCAGAAGCTTAGCTTGCATCCGTTTCATGGGTCAAATGATATATAATTTTTGACCAAACAACCCTTAAATGCAAAACTGGCTGGTATGTCGACGTGGAAGATCAAATTACACATGGACAGCTGTCCGCACTTTACATCAGTCATCAATTTCCACAAACTCAGAATCAAAAACGAAAAAAGTTGAAAGCACACATCAAGGGGCTTTCCGGCAACTGAGAAGCTTTCCAAGTCTTTGCCCAATTATATTTAAAACAGTGAACATAACACTCAGTTTATGTGTAGCGCCTGCCATAAATTCAATGATGAAAGTAGTTTTGCTTCGATTTATCATGATCTTTCCTCCACATGACTTGACACCTTTATATCCCTGCAAGTACTAGCATTTTGACTAATCCAGGGAAGGAGAGATTATTACGCTAAGAAAAAAAATCACCAACGTCCAACGCCACATTACATTAAAGGAGAAATCACATTATTCAACGAGCCCTGAAACTCATTTAGTCAGAAATCAGGTTTGTTAATGGTAAGTTGTCCGTTGGTCACAAGGATGTTCTTGCAATGTACACAAAATAAGAATTATTCGCACCAACACTTGTGCAACTATTGACGGCAATGAAACTGAACGGGGTGGAGCGCATTAGCAAGGTTGAAAAGGCAGTTGCATTGAACGCNACAAGCGGGTACATATGAAAAAGAAACATGAGCATAAGGCTGCAGGCGTGATGGCTGAGTATACAACTGCGGCGAAGCAAGGACGTTGTCTGTAATCGGATCGCTTGTTTCCTTTGAAGTTTGTATCGCCTTCAACGTTTATGTTGATGTCGCAACTGAGCAGTGCAGATGACTTGAAACTGGTGGATTTAAACAGCAAAGCTCAATCGTAACTGCGTCTGTTCCCATGCGTTCCGTACACAGCGGGGTAAGCTTTGCGGTGGTGGGAACACGTGCACATTAACCGAATGAAAATTGTACGGTCATTCGGACACCCCAGCTATCGCTCTCAGCAACTAAGCCACCCATTCACGTGTCTGGCTTGGGATAAAAAAAGGTTCTCGCTTGTGAGACTGAACTCCCTGCCCACCATCAATGCAGTTTTGGGTTAAACGTTATCGTCACGCTAACGAATAATGGTATGTAATGTGTACTGAACAAGAAACAACCATTCATTTTGTTGGTAGATGCAATGAGATAAAACTTTCCTTTAAATACATATGACTGGGACCAATTGCTCGTAATTGCAGCAATCAGTTGCAGTGATCATCGTTGTATGGTTATTGACGCATTAATTCATCACATTGGGCGTAAGGATAAACTGCAACAGCGGGCAAATTTAAGCTACCGTGTCTACAGTTGCAAAATACTTCCTGCACTATTTAATCTAAATAAAATAATTAGGGTAAACACCACTAACAACATGGATGTATCGTATCGTAGTGCTGCAGGTTAACAAAAGACAAATATTGTTGAGCATACATAACAGTTAGCTTGGTGCACTTTTAAATAGAAGCTAAACCAAGGCTTTCTGAAGAACAATTCAGGACAGGGGTTCTTAACCTGGGGTTCTGGAATCCCTTAGGAATCCATTAATGTATTTTAGGTGGTCCGCAAACCAAAATCCAATCAAGAAAATCCGCTGGTTTTTATCGGCCTATTTGGGCCATTATTCTGCTTAATCGTACCACAACTGTCGTCTGACATGTTCATGTTGTAAGTCGACTGAACTTTTTTTTTATTTGATTTGGGTGGCGAACCCTGAAATTTGCTTATTGCCGGGGCGGATGAGGTCCTCAGGCTCAGAAGCGACCAAATCTATTTTCTCGGTAATCGAAAATATGTTGACAAAACTGAGGGGTCTGCAGCGGTTTAGGGTGCAGTGAAAGAGGTCCGCAGCAACAATAAGTTTGAGAATCACTGATTTAGGAGGTCTTGCTTAAACACCCATTTATTGCTTATGGAGTCCGAAATAAAATCATCTCGCAAACCAAACGTTCGTCAGTCATAACCGCCTAAGAAGGGGAGCACCGGGTGGAGCGACTCGATTTTGATCAAGTAGCACTGATATCCTGACAACCAAAATCGAGGGCTATAAACTGCAAATTTACTAATCTAACCATGATAGATCAGCCTCTCGCACTTCTGTAGGAGAACTGAACTATAAGACAGCAATGTACAGCTCAGGTGTATTGACAGTTGCCTTATTTTGTTATTATACGGCCTCAAAGAGTTTTTGAAAAATGGAGCCCTAACGTTTTCCACCACAGATTTAAGGCCATTGCAACGAGTTTTGCAACTTCCGCGATGTCTGTTGCTTTTCGCATGACATCTGCAGTCGAGCGCTTTTCGACATAAAATAGATGCAACCTCAACAAATTCCAAGTGGTCGTTAATTTCTATCTTTGGTCCACATTTTAAATGCACGATAACAGCGATATCCAGATACAATTAATCATTTAATTAAAGAAGAAAAGCGGACAACTTCGCGAGAAAGGAAAATGTGAATGAGAAATGTGATGAACGGGAAGAGTTAGTGTACGGACGCTCAGAGGAATATTCGAAGCGTGCAAAGCATTGTCAACACACACGTTTTAACGTCAACTACGCGCGCCCGTTTCAGTGAAAAATCGAAAAAACCCTTCGCCCAATTTTCCTCAGCTTATGTTACGTCTCCAGCCAATGTTTCAATGCATACTTCAGTCAAGTTTTGCACGCGTATAAAGCCAGCCGTAATGAAGATCAGATGAACGATTATGCGCAGTTTTGTTAACGGACGCACGGAACGGGGCAATACGTCACCGCATGGGTTTCCTGTTGCTAGCGCCTTTCAAACGAAGTTCAAAGGAAAACGAGAGGCTCTGTGAATGAAAAAAATCCAATCACTCCGCTCGACAATTGTTGTGTTACAGTGACGACACAAAAGTATTGTTGCAAAAGCAAACGCGGCACAGCATGCGCAGTTAGTCACAGCAATTGGCAAAATGTTCACAAGCAGGCAAATTAAGGGGATTGGAACGTGATCAACAAACCTCCCCTGACTGACGTACCACGGTCCAGCTCGTTCATTTCAATGTCCTGTGCAGCATCCGTACCCGGCGACGGTTCCGCGCCTTCATTGCCAATAAGATGCGTGGGTCGGCTTGTCAGCTGGTAAAGATAAAAGCAATATCTCTGGCTGTATTAAAATGGATGCGCCGCGCCTTGCATAGCTAGGCACAAACGTCGGGCCGTAACTTGCGTTGAGAGAATCGACCACTTCATGCACAAACGGAGGGTTATATAACGAAATCACACGAAATTTTACAATTTAGGAAAAAAGTTTAACAGTTTAAGCTCTACCACAGACCCTTAGTTAAACATTCTCTGCTTCGTTTTCCCGTGTAATGTGAAATTGCAAGTGTAAAATGCAGGATTGATGACTTTTTGGATTGGGCGAAAGTATCTGCTTGTTTTTTAAGAAATCGGTGAAACGTAGACATAAAACATTAACTTACGCTTTGCGTATGTTTGTGGTGACGGACAGAAAAAGCGACTCACGTTCATCAGGTTTTTAACAGTTTGTTTTTCGTTATTCGCCCGAGCGAACCCAGAAATCAAGACCAGTCATTTTAAATTCAGGAATATACAATACATGAAGCCAGTGCCGTGATTATGAAACTGCATAAGCCGAAGAAATCGTAGAATTGGGTCTGGTATTAACAATCGCAAACCCACTGCCCTCAGTGAATCGCGCTTTATAAACACTCATAAGCAACATAAGCAGTGTAATGATCTCCAGGAAATAGCACATTCGCGGCCTAAGTCCTGCGGCCATTATTATAAAAGTTAAATGGCAGTCACCCCCTTATTGCGCATAATGTCACTATATGGTAATCACTGCCGATTTCTATGTTTTACTACATCGTATTTACATGTTTCGTACAACAACTTTCGGCACAGTTCTTGCACAAAAAAGGTTTGCTTACAAATCTGCTTTCTTCGACCACCTTGACCTCAAGTAACGCGGCACCTTTTATCTTTTAACCAATCACAAACTGCTGCTCACCTCCAAGAACCTTTTGTTGAAATACTGCAGCTGAAACACGACGCACAAGAGGAAAAGTGCTGGCAGAAGCATCATCAACAAGAACTGGCCGGTGGTGTAACTGACTAGGCCTAAATCGGTAAGCCTGGAATAAAATCAGCAGTGTTTGAGTAATAACCATTGTACCGGAAAAGGTATTCGCAGCAATGATTTTTTTTTCAGAAAATATCACAACTTTACTCAATGTCTGGCTCATGTCTTCTACAACTTTCATAATGGTAGTACCGATAAGCCATGTTTCCAATTTGAACAACGAGGTAGTTGGAGCAAGTTGAGAGCTACGAAAGAAGCACACACAGGCATATACCAGGCGCATAAAGGAAATCTAAAACACACTAAAAGCAAGCTACTTTCAACACACAGAACTCTGTATAGGTAAAAGCAACGCACTGTGCATCACTGAAGTTGGTCAACGATTTCCAGTATCCAGGAAATGATTGAAACTGGTAGGTGTATATAACAATGAGCACAATCATAGTGTAGATCACCAATACCGTCCAATAAACAGTCAAGGTCTTTCTCCACACGGTCCACGAGATCTAGAACGATATGAAAAAACAGTTAAGTATGTTGAACATATTTTACAGAATCAGAGTCGGGTAAAGCAACAAACGCAACTCCGCGAGTTTTCAGCAAAGTCAGAAGTCACACTTTACCACAAAAAACTCTGTAATTGACCAAAAGTTTTAACTCTTGCGAATTACCCTACAACACTAAATAGAATAAGGCTTTGTAGGAGAAGCTTGTTCGCAAACGGTTCCACGCTTAGGTTTTCACACATCTCCAAGAGCCGGTCCTATTGGTCGGGGTTTATTATGTAGTAGTATACCCCAGTGGAAATGTATTGCATTGTTTAACAAGCTATGGGGTTAAAACATCATAAAAGCTAACGTTCTAATTATACAGATGAAAGTAGACCCGAGCTGGCGGCGGAGAGACCGAAAGAAACTTAAGGCTATTCAGCATATTTCCCCCAAGTTTGGAAAAGATCAATTTTCAGCATATTTCCCCCAAGTTTGGAAAAGATCAATTTTCACAAGTCAAATTTAGGTACTAGTAGGAAAAAAAGTGGGTGTTTGGCAATTCAATAGTTTAAACAGCGTTTTGTCTCAGTTATCATCCATAATATTCACACAGATCAAAAACGAGTAGCGGCGCATACATGAATTTAAAAACAACGACCAGGGAGAACCCACAAGCTCAATGCGTGATCAAAACATCAATTTTAAGTCAGACGAAACAATGGTCAATCTCAGTAATTGCAATGCGATTAAGATAGTTGTGTGGATTAACAAGGAGACGCGGGTAATTTAAAATTGCGAGTGTCATAAACTACATATGCAAAGAACACAACAGCAACATTCTTTCACCGTAACACTGACATACTATGTACGTGACAAGATTGAGAAGAAGTAACGTCATGTAAATCAGTTTCAGGCCATTCGGATGTCCTTCGCTACTGATGGCGATGTGAAAGCCAATAACAACAAAAATCCAGTATTTACAAAAAATCTCTCTAGTATATTCAACTGCGGTGTCTGTCCACGACTTTTCTTCGGGGTGAGCTGCGAAAATGAAACGTAACGACAATCATCTGTCGATCGAAACAGAAAACTACCCCCGCAAAATTCGAAAGACCGGACGGACGCTTGCGGTGACGAAAGTGATGATATTCACCGATCGTTTCAAGTGGGTAATTTACGTCAAAACAGAAAAATTCTTCAACTGAAAAGTTATTTTACAGTTTAAGAAAATGATAAACGCGCAAATAAGGTAACATTTGCAGCAGCACAATGAACTTCGCTGCTTTGTTTTACGTGGCAACTGCACGTTTTGGATATTAACCGTTGCAAGTGACCGCTTCAACCAAACAAGTGCAATCGACTGCGGTTCATCTTGCAACGTGCGATGAGTCAGGCACATAAACAGGATATTAAAGGTAAACTTAATATAGGGTAGATGCTTCACGAAACTGCAGCCAAAGCTGTATTGCATCATTCATTTCTCTGAGCTCAGCGCCAAACTTTACAGCCTGCTTGCACGCAACAGAAACGAACCACAAATCGCCAAATTATCACACGAATATTTTCTCAATAGGACGTCAGGCGTTGCATAAAAGTTGGACCGTGGATCAGGTTCGACACCAGCTGTATAACCATGCAACCCTTATGAGTTCACTTTGTTTGCACAAGCTCTCGTGGCTAGTCACAAAACAGAGAAAATCCATTTAAATCATGATAATCACGACAGTATTATGAGAAAGAAAACACGCACAGCAAAAACACCCTACGAGCAGAAAAATAACACAGTACTTGGATGCAGGCCACCCCGTCTCTTGATGTAAATCCACTGATGTAAAACAAGAAGAAAACCGCACAAGTACAAAATCTGCCAAATAAACGAAAAAGACTGATCTAACTCTGGCAGTCAAACAAGACAAAAATGACAGTAACGGTTTAAACACCGCAGTTACGCAATCTACTCGCAGAATTGACACCAATCGCCTATTACCTGCGCGCCAAGATGTAAGCAGGGATAAGTAAATCGTCGGCAACCAAATGCCGCAAGATTAAGGACTTGTCCATTGGTTTGGTTGATCTTGGTGGGCAATTCGCTCTCGCTCAGGTTCAATGAATAAACAAACTGCAAGACAAAAATATGTGTACGCATATTTGCTACAAGTGGCAATACCCGTAGCAATACCAGATAACTTCTATGCGCAGGTTTGGAGAAGCACCAGCACCGAAAAGTAAGAATGGAGTGGCGTGTCACCCGAGACCTTTTCCTGCAAACTTTTTAACGCTTCCCCCTGAATTGTTTGACAAATGTTTGGAATACCCAAGTTTCAGGATCTTTTGGGAGCGAGTGCATTGCCACTGCTGGTGAGAAAATGTAAAGGAAGAAGTTGTTCGAAACAAAATCACCACCAACCACTATTTTAGATCCACAGCGGCAAAAAGCATGCTATCAGTGGATAGCAAAGAACAAAACGCGCTACAAACCAAGGATTCAATTAACACCACGCACACACACACCCAGCCCATAATGCTCAACTGCTCAGCAACACATCCCTAAAGTTTGCTCAAAATGTCTTTTCCACCATCAACAAAACCTTACCTGTAAAAGTACCAACAAAACACCATATATGGTGAAAAACGGAGAGCAAAGCATTGTCCACCACGACCGCTTTTTGACCATCCACAGGATACATGACCATATCAGCAGGATAAATGTCAACCAGCTGTGGTACGTGACACTCCATAACTGATAATTAGAAATATGGGCTGTATATGGTCGCTAAATAGTTTTATGAATAGCAGATAAATTGGGGATAAAGAACTAGTAGCAATATGCAGTTGAGTCGTTGCGTAAGTACTCTTATGGAAACCGTGTAACCGTTCGCTGCCAACACTGAACTTGAAGCTTTAACGTAGTCTACTTTACATCGGGTGCGCCCACTTCACTGCATAGCGCAGCTACGCCAATAAAATCGCAGCTCGTTATCGCCACTTTAATAAACACCATGTGTCGTATAGTTAGCATCAAAAAATATTTCGATACAATCATATTCTACGCCTGGCAGCAAAGCGAACACGTTCTGCACCGTTGGTGCCGAAAACAAAGCAAACCTCAAGTCATTGCCGCAGCCCAAAATCATTCAACTATTTTAGCTGAAAGAGATTTGCGGGTTTGCGCGGGCGCTGCACGTAGTACTCTTATACAAGTCGAAGCAACGATGAAAACAAACAGAGAAAATCAAATGCAATAAAGGCGCAAGAGAACAAGGTGTAAGTGGGAATCGAATCGTAACAAGATCAGCTGAATTGAAAAACATCACTACAGCATTACTTACCAACATAAAGACAAGCGCTACAACATAGAAGCTGTAAAACTTGACAGAAGATATAGCGTCGGAAAGTTTCTTAAGAAAAGTACGTTTGGGTTCTGGCGTCGATTCTGTGTGAATTCCTTCTTCTGAAGTATCTACAATAAAACCATCGTGGGCATAGAATTGCTTGCCATTAACTCGGCGTCAGCCATACGTCATAAACGTTTCGACTACGTACCAGCAGCTAACGAAAGGTGTTTTACTAATTTACCTGCGTTCTCTTCCGTTATTCCATCGTGCGCAATACTTTCGTAGTTGGGCTGCTGTTCTTCGGACTGTACCAACGGCTAAATAAAAAATTACGCGTCACGCAACTGCGTTTTCCACCATACACTGAACTCAAAACTTAACAAAGCAACAGCCAACCACAAGCTTATGCAAAAAATTTGGGTGGATTTTTTCAAAACTACAGGTGAATTATTTTAANTTTAATAGGAAGTGTGTTAATGACNCTGGCAAAAAAACAATATTAAGTTCATGTCCTATAGTACACAGTACACACAAAGCAGTAACTTCACATTGAGAAACAAGTATAACATCCAGCACATGCAATCACGATGCACTAATTCTGATAGATCCGCAAACGCCTCTGTGCAAACACAAAAGATAACAACTGTAATCTACAAAACAATTTACGATATTACCAGTATGCCGACATGCAAGTCTTATGCGTAAGTCAACAACACCAAAATGTGGAAGTTACGGATTCTACCAATGACTTTACTCCGAAACATACGAAGACCAATATGAGAAAATGGCGGTGACCATCCATGCGCACTATTTTAAGTGTCTACGTTGAGTCTAACATAGCATCATAAAAAAAGAACAAAAGAACACTACACAAGTGCAAAGTTAAAAGATACAAAAAATATGTAGAGTGCCACAACAAGCCACGTAAACTTTTTATACAATGCTCCACTTCACCAAAAAATCACAAAAACAGAAACATAATAACCAATCGTTCTCACGATGACGACTTCGCCTAATCGAGAAGCCTTAACACAAAAACTCTTTGATATGCTTTTTACAGGCAACCTGGCAGCCTAACAGCACTGCTGAAGCCCAACAATGTCGAACAAAAAATCAAAAAACATAAAAAGATTTTTTGCGCTTGATCACTCCAAACTGTTAAACACAGAAATTAAACAAAAGCATGACGCAAGCATGGGTGATTTTTTGTAGTGTTGATGAAAACGTAAACATTGCATGCAAGACCCAACTCGCACTTGTAGATGAGGTGTTGCTGTGGGAGTTGATTCCTCATTATCACTTTTCAGGCTCTATACAACATAAATTCCCAGCTACGGATGTCAGCATATTCATCTGACCATTTATATTAAAGTAGACTTTCGCAAATTTATACCACGTGCTGCAGAATTACCAGTGAAACGCTGTACTTTAGAGAATTTCAATCGTTTCTTTAAAAATCTGATCGGACTCTGGCGCGTGCGCAACATTGTCAAATGATTTGGATAATACCGGTACTTCGTAAAATTAAAATCGCATTCTGGACAACAAAGGCATGTTAAGTTGTTAAAAAGAACTCAATGAACTCATAACGTTATGAGATTTTGGAATTACGCTTTTACATTATTGTTTGAAGTGACGCAAATCACCACTCTACAGATGGAAGAAGCCGGAGTTCGTTTTAGTGCAGATTCCCAAGTTCCAATCACTTCAATCACAGAGTTCCCTATCTTATCAAGAGCTACCTTTGATCAAAATTTTAAATGGGATTTAAGCAAGGTAAGCTGAATCCAACCATTAGTTTTTGATGGACGGCAAGAATCATATCATAAACCTAGAGGTGTTTATGGTTGCACCTGATATCAGTGGTTGAAACTGTTCATATGCACCACCAGTTTCAACAGACTCTTCAATGAAATCATTGTGCAACTGGTTTGTTCATTCTGCTTTCGGTGTTGACAAGTGTACGTCTTGCTCACACTCATTAGTGCAATGAACAAGAGCTCCTGACGACCGTCAAAGGAAAAATCAATGAAACAGCGATCTCCAAATTAATCAAACCAGCCCAACTGCGGGAACAGGAAGTGAGGTGTATATTACTCACATGTTTCAGAAGTATCAAAATGTATTAAGCATGGTCAACACACCATTAAGAAATATAACCTGTTGTTGCACAGCAAAGAAATACGTACTCACCTGCGTGAGACAATTCAGAGTGCGACTAAGTGTCAAGCGCACCAAAACTTTGGCGAACTGAATCTTTCAAAGTGTCGTGCATATCCTCGTAAGTGTTACATAATGGAGAATAGAAAAACATTCCAGACAAAACCAAGATTACAAAACATAACTAACCCTTTTTTCATCATTTGACTTCTTCGCTTTGGGATGGTTCTTAACACGTGAAGTTTCTTCCGGTGGTCCCGCAGACAATATCTACAAAAGCAACACTTTCGCACTCTAATTTAGCAACCAGGCTTTTTATTTGTCAGTGAGGTTCATCAACACCAGTTAAGTCAAGCACCAAACTGTGCAAGTCTTGTAGTTTTTTCCTGAAGTTATCGATCTCAGTGAAACGTCAATCTATTGCAAGTAGATAAAAAATTGATGCTTGCGAATCATTCTTATATGTTCGATTGCAAAAAATTCTTCTGCTTTGGCTCTATAACAAGTTTGCCATGAATGTGGGCCAGCTTTGCAGATCGTGGAAGAACAATGAAACATCCAAAAACACCGCGGTCCGACATTGTTTTGACTAAGCATCAGCAGGCACTTCAAATCAACACACACGATTCTTACTTAAGAACATTTCAGGAGTGCTCTTCATGATAAAGCATTGAGCAGGTAAAAAACAGTATGTAGTAACATAGCAACGTTCATTCTTCCCAGCTAGTCGCGATACAACAGATTAGAAACAGAATGATCATGCGACGTTGCGCAATGAGCAACACTAGAAATATCAGTAGTCGCGGGAGAGGGTTCAGATTAGAACTCAGTTAGTCTGGAGTGTAAAAGTTGAAACAGTTGTAGCTGCTACACATTTGCACACAGAAGATGAAACACATTAAACAAAATAATTTATCAATTTCCTATCAACTGTCTGAGTAAAAAAAAAAATGTTCCAACTCCCTTCACATAAATGGTAATGTGCTTTATTAAGGTATTCTCATTTGACGCTGAGTGTGAGCTACTTAAAGCATACCTTACTTAAAGGTTATACGTTCACTTACAAAACAAAAAAAATATTTCATCAATAGCGCCAACAGCGTTGTCACTTCTCAACCAAGGAAAGAAAACTACAGGATTTAAATTGCATTCTTTTTTTATTCAAAATACAGTTTCACGTTCTGCAAAAAATGATTCAGCAGTATCATGAACACTGTAACAAGCACATTTTCTTTACAGCTATTTACTACTTTGCGAAGTGAAACCAATAAAATAAAACAAATGTCGTGTCCGCAGGAAAATCTTAATTGTACAAACAACCAAAAAGCGCAAAATTGAAGTTGCACAATAATTAAAGACATAAATAAAATTGTCTTTTTAAACTTACAAAACTGCAGTGTTACTATTCAGTGTTTGCCAATAAACGCCTCTACAAATCCTTACGTGATGCTAGTATCAGACTGATCACGCTGATTAGAATTACATTCAAGGATGGTATGTTTAACTTCGGGCTTCAAGCTCATCCGGATACCAGACAAGAGTTCCTTTAAGTATTTTTAAAATGGTTCTGCTCTGATCAGGTTTTCGTCATACAGCAGCGCTATCACGTATCTTTATTGAAACCAACATGACAATTTACCTCATAATCCTCGGAGAATCTGACACATCCCATGGCTGAAAACCAATGCAAAAGAAGAACACAGACTGGATTCACGTAGACTGGCCATGGTTGATTGGGATAGAGAAGCAACTGATACGTTGCACTGCATTTTGTCCAAATTATATGCACAAGACCGAATAGTCTGCAAGTCGAAAAACTCTTACAAGTTTAATGTAATACGCAACACCGCGTGTCTCAAAGAACTGATCAGAAAATGCCGATCGGTTTCGCGCAGCCACTTTTCGAGGACTTGGAGGAGAGACGAATTGAACACGCCCGAATAAAAAGAAGTAAGCAGCAAAATTGCACTGAGTTTTTTGTGATAAGATAGCACATAACCTTGTTTTCAAGAGACGACAAACTTTCACGGGGTAAATAATTTTTGATAGAAAGCATCCACCACATGGCAAATGAGCACCATTACTTCATACATAATCACAATATAAAAGCCCCTTTAATCACAGCAAGGACAGGTTTTTCATATCGAACCAAAGGGTTAACCAAAAAAAAACATTAACTCTTGAGAAACACCTGTCGGTAATAACTGCACATGGCATAAAATTCACATAACATTGGAGAAACGCATCAAGGTTAATATATGCGACTGCAGAAACAGGCTGAAAATACTCTTTCAAGCAATGCACATACAAAATAGCAGGTAAATACTGTATAGTTAGCACCTTTCACTGATTGACCCTAATCAAATTGATGAAAGCATGATGCAGCGAAATATCAACAAGGCGACTGTCAAAAGCCTTCGCACTGTAGGTAGACTGTAGAGACCTCGATGTAGCGAATGAAGATGTATGAAACTCGTAGTGTCCGATCCCGACGTGATGTCCTACTAGTTGAGTTTAGTCGCTTTCCTCGTTAAGATTTCAGATATACAACAAACTTTTCAATACACTTGAACATTAAGCCAGAGCAGCGTAGCGTAAACGGTTTAGTAACGTCGAACAACCGTGCTGAGCGTTCGCAGGAGCGACCGGAAAAAGCGATCAAGGTTAGCAAGCTATCATGTCAACTGTTAGGCTGTTCACCAGCAAGTGCGTTGCATCAAACTACGACTAGAAAATGCCTGACGACACTCATTAGCAATGCAGGAAACACCGAAACATACATGCATCCACTGTAGCACCCTGTCACCAGCTCACTATTTATCTTTCACAGCAGTGTGAGGAATTGTTCTCATGTCGCAGGCCATGAATATTAAAATTTGTGATTGATTCCTTGCTTATTTCACCTGTGGAGTGAAGTTACTTGAATACAGATATGCGCAAGTTTGAATCATCGCAAAAAG
>JGI24022J15233_10003019_pt1 | contig 16336 bp, 7 predicted proteins | sample Ectturendosymbi2_FD_15233 | JGI IMG/M metagenome (IMG submission 15233)
CAAGCTTCTGAGGAATCTGCCTGCTTTCTGCTTTCATTCTTCTGCGACGATTAAAACTTGCAAGCATATCTATTTTTCATAGTTATAGGTCACAAAGATGGCGGCAACTAAATCAGTCACAGTTTATTAATGGGGAAACTAGTTACGCGTTTTGCAACACGACAGGTCAAGCTATGCGTGGCGCAGACAAATAACAATCTACGAAGCACGTTTGAGCAGAAATACAGCAACGATTAATTTGAGGTATAACTGGAAACGGAAGTTCAGTTGCATCGAATGTTCTGAATGAACAATCACGGATGTGCGACCAAACGTGCCCCTAGCTGTTTATGACGCAATCAAAGACATTGTTACGTCACAGAGAAATCGGTAGTGGTGCTTCACAAAGCGAAAAAGATTCCAGCTATACCTCGCAATGTAGCTTTATGTCGCATATTGTCAAGCAACAAAAAACGGGCAACGCTTCAAACCATGCAATGAAAGCATGCGGCGTTTGAAACTGCAAAGCATTCGCTCACTTGTACTGCGTGTAATCCGGGACAATCCTGGCCACGGCGATCAGTGGTCCTTGCGAGTTTTTAATCTCGTACTCGAAGTCTCGCAGCGTGACCTCGAGGCCACAGAAACCAAATCCCTGTCAGAGCGACACGACAGACTGGAGTCAGTTGTCCACACAAATGACGGTATTTGAATAATCTTCAAACGCTTTATAAACCTTAGTCTCTATGGTGCCTCGACAATAGCGCACTTTGCGACCGATCTAACAAAATTTCCAAGTAAATCAGAAGGAAATCAAACCTGCTGTTTGTTTTATAAAATATATGCAACAAGCTAGTTGTATTTTTGTCGATGCACCCAAGCCATATTGCCTTGAATACCTTTTTCCGAAGGATATGAGGCGATGTTCTCATTCTTCCCTTTCTGGTGGTTTTACACGGATCTCAGCAGAACAGCGCAACATCTCCATATGCTTAAAATATTTTGCAGGTGCTTTTGGCACGCTACAGGCCGCTTTCAAGGTTCTCCCCCGCGGCTGACCCCTTGCATGTTGAACTTGCTCATGTGTTCTGCTGGTTTACAAACAAAACCACTTAAGAAATTGCGTTTGCCGGCCTTGACCAAGTTCGCTTGTCCCCGGCAGTTGATCCTTCCACCGTTGTAACACAACAAACGCACATTGGCCTGTGCAGCTGTCGCGTGTTGTTTTACGATGTAAAGCGTAGCGAAGTTGCTCGTGACCGGGATATGATGACGTTAGGGAATGCCGACTAGAGTGTGAAAAGGTCCTAATTAACTTTTGATTCCAACTATGGATGCGTGTGCGGCAAGGCATCTCGCTGAGATGATGACTGCCTTGAGAAATTCCAAAGCGAGTTCGCTCAAAGGTGAGGGTCGCTGAGTAGTTCAAACGTCAACAGACCTTCGCACCACCAGGTATTATTCGCCGCATCGCGCACGCACGGGCAAGTTAAAAAATCCCAAATTGTTAAAGCGCTTGCAGTCAAACATACTGTAGGAACAGGTAGAAACTTTGCACTGAGTCGTAGGAAACAACCGAATTCAGCAAAACAGCAGCGAAGTTCAGCAGGTAGATGTAAGAGATGTCCATTTGTATTTTCGAACAGTTTATTATTCAGAGAGCAGATCACCCGAAACAGATGCTGCAGCTTACCTATCGGCGAAGCACAAGCGACATACCTGCAGCCTGGGAAGATAGCTGAGTTTACGGACGATGGTCGCGTAGAGGCGTATGCCTGATGGAATGGACTTGGTTGGCTGCATGGAAAATGAAGATAAAAATTCAAATTTTTATCTTAGCGACGCGAATACATTAACGACGATAAAATTGTTGATATCAATCTACTGCAAGCAAACTGATCGCATTTCAAATTGGATTCAATAGCCACCTTTGTTTTCAGAAAGCATACGCACCGTGGGCTTTGCCTTAAAAAAACTTGGTTTTAGCACAAAATAACTACTATTCCGAACAATCCGATTGGGATCGCTTGATTTTTAGCCAATTGCTTCGCAAAATTGAAGATGTTCTTCAGCAGCACATAACAAAGACAGAATCGCAAAAAATACACAGAAACAAGTCAGCGACTGCAAATCGTAGAAACACTAGTACAGCGTTGACAAAATTGGCAAACGAACAATTAAGCACATCAGGAATCCATCTACGTTTCTGTTAGCAAATAAAATACCTGCACAAGTTCAAAGTGGTAGGGATGAAACGGTGTGAGCTTAGTGACTGGGATCTCGTATCTGACCAGCTTTTCCTTTGACACGCTGTCGGACACGGTGATGATCACTTCTTCATCAGCCACTCTCTCTTCAGGAATCTGGTGAAATATTTACGACGGTGATCGGTTTCTTGCTTCGTCGCAGCCATTTAAATATTAAAATAACTGCCACCTAACATGGCGCTATGTACGACTTCGATATTTCACAGAAGATTTTAACCATCCATACAACAAAATTTGAATGCATTTAGCAAGCGCTATGAAACAGCAGCGATTAGAAACGCAACAAACAGTAGCTTGTGAGACAACAATGAGCATACGTCCATGGTCATGATCTCCTCCCAGGTCGGCGAGTGGGTCGGTTGCAAGGTGGCATGTGTGGCACACTGGGCGGGGCGTCCCCCTCGATCGTCATAACGACTTTTCCTGATAATGCATGAAAAAGACATTGCTGGTCAGATTTGTTTAGAAAAGGGTGTAAAATGCAATTGTTGTTTCAAAAGCATGATCAGAAATGTAATTCATCAAATGGTGTGTGATCAGCAAGAAGCTTCAAAGTCAAGCACAAAGAGGCACTATGAACGATAAAAATGTTGTCTGCATCGATGGGGCAGAAATATGGCTTGAAACCAAACGGAGGTTTTTGTTGGCAGATAATAACCAATGGATCAAAAATACAGCAAAAGATTTCTTCACGTTAAAATCAAGGGAACTATAAACTTACTACGAGCTTTACGTCAAGCAGTTTGGAAACAATCAGTGCTTTGCGCAAACCGATTTTGACATGAACGAAATGCACCCAGACATAGAACTGTACACAAGGTATTACCAACAGGGCTGGGGACCGAAGAGGGAGCTAGAGTCGGATCCAAGGTGATTTTGGGTGATTGCAGTTGGAACCAAATCTAAAAACTTTTAAATGGAGCCTGAAATTTGGTATCAGATTACACAGCCCTAGTTTGTGGGGCAAGCGAGTTGTACAAATAATACTATGGTGTTCAGTTTTCAATGGACCAAATCATTTTGGAGCCAGAGCCGGAACCAACAACTTTTAGATGTTGGAGCCAGAGCTGGAGCCAAAAGCTTTAGATTCACAGAGCTGGGGCCAAGCCGGAGCCTGAAATTTGAGTTCTGGCTCCACAGCCCTGGTTACCAGCAAGAAACTCGAACACAACCGTAGCTGTGAGGATCGGACGTCATACTGTCACAAACCCATGCCACACGGACTGTGAGAGCTTCATCTGATTTTCTTCCTTAATCGTGGCTTACAGTTTTAAACACTTTGACCCTAAACACGGCCATAATATGCTTAATCCATTGCAAAGAAGTCCGAAAATGAGCACGATTTGGTCGCACTCTCCAGTTTCTCCCCAGTTAAAAACTGTTTTTGTTTTCGCTGAGACATTTCGGTCATTGAAATGTTTCCATAATTTTTCCCATAGTTGTATTGAAACTCGTCGTAACAATATGCGCTGCTCTATATTTTCAGACATTATGACCAAGTTGACTTAAGTTTTTTCGGTCATTTAAAAAAAAATTCGGTCAGTGACCGAAAAATGACTGAAAAAAACGGATTGAAAAACGTTTTTGTGTAAGACCAGAACTTAAAACAAACTTCAACACAAATAGACATGAGTAGAGGGGACAACAACATTGTACTTACAAGGTGGCGAAGGGGAGAGGGTCCGAACCGTCCGAGCGGGAGGGAAGACTTGTGGCTCCATGAATAATCAAGTAAATTTCCTCGTGTCCAGGCTTCGCCACATGCCGATTGCTTGAGCCTTTACTGCTGATTGGACGCGGACTGGTAACAGTGGGGGATTTTGCAAAAGGACTGGTCTTGCTAGCTGCTTTCCTCAGGGAGGTTGGTCTGAATTCTGCCTGAGGCTGGACGCCCGCAGGATTGTCCATTGTTTTCTTAAAAACAAGGCTCTATTTCAAGGGATAGTTTTTTTGCCAATTACAACAACCAGTCCGTGTAGTATGTAAGTTAAGACTGTAAAAGAAAACAAATAATGATTCGCAGTGCAAATGCAAATGGTGCAAATGATTCTCAGTTGCAGCTGTGAAATTACAAGACATCCAAATTACTGGACTTCGTTAGACGACCAAAGAACTCTGTACCAGGAGGGAAAACAGCGCGATTTCTGTGTTAATAAACCCAGACCGCGTTGACCGAGTCAAATCATCAAATTTACCTTCTGCAAACCAATCTGATACACAACTCTGACCATCATTTTCTCAAAAATGCATCATGCCTTTCACGTGCAATACGTCATGACCTATTCAGTAAAAAAGTCGAGGTACGCTGTGGTTTCGTCAAAACAGAAACGACAACAAGGGATTTTATCCGCAAGCCTACACCGTGTCACAGGCCTTGTGAAGTCATTTCTGCGCATGTGGCCGGTTGTAAATACCGTGTTGTTTTCATCCTATCGTCCACAAGGCAAGCCAAACAGTTGAACTGACATCCAATCATGTTTTGCGCGGAGAAATGTGTTTTAGAAAAGCAGCAGCAGTGAGGGATTAACTGTTATGCAGACCACGACCTTCACCAATACACGTTTGACGACCCTCGAAAGCGCTAGTTCACCCCGTTGGGAACTAAATAATAAATGCATTAAAAACCTTAATGCCAAGTGTATTGAATTGCATCAATAATTCTGCCGTTATCAATTATTTATATAAGTATGCACGCAATAGAAAAACATTCATTACTCTGATAAATGAGAATTTCAAATGCACCGCGGTTCACTATAGCACGAGCACAGAATACCAGCAGGAAAGGGCATTTGCGTTCAGTGTCAATATACCAACGAAGCACGCAAAGTTGGAGCTACTTCTAGCTGGTGTGAAGTGTTCAGATTGACGCCAGGAGTCGGTAAAATCAAAGCCAGCACATGCAACAGAGCGCGGTATATGGAAACAAGATACTTGCAGACACACCAAATACAGAAGTAATTTGTGAAAATGTCTCAGCAAAACGAAACAGTCGGAAATGGATCGGACCCCAGCTCAACGAGCACCAGCGCGGCTTCAAGTCGCTCGTCGTCGCGAACAAGCAGTTCTCAGAGTGCGGTAGGTAGCGATGCCTTGTTTACAAGCAATGAAAGTCGATTTAAGATTGAAAATAACAGCAGTCCGCGCAACGTGGAAAACTACACGACTAACTGTGCAGATCAAAGCTCTGCGCAGTGATTGTGTTTATGAGACGTCAGTTGCAAACAATGGTTAGTGTTTAACAGAAGCATCATTTAAAGGAAATCGCAATGAAATATACAAAGCTTGAAGGGGTTGTTCACGTTTACCTAAGACTAGACTTTTTACTTTTTCTGTTGAAAACGCTAAATGCGACACTTGGCTACGAATTGATTTCTGACATTACGCCACAGTTGAAAGTCGACGACAAGACGCTGGCAATCATTGAAGAAGTTGCGAATCAAGTCAAAGCTGAACTGATTGTCCACGCACAGGTTAGAACGATGTACAAATTAACTTCTGTTTGAAGTCTTCATTCAGCGTACAGTACGTAAAGGTCAGCGATGCATGTTCTGTAGCAGTCAATTCGCTTGGCTGGACACGACGTGGGCTCAGTTCCGTCAAGGCCTCTCTTTTCTAGGAGGCTTTGGTTCCGTGGCTCAAAGCTTTGCTACTATTTGCTCACTGGTTTTGCGCAGCGCCCGAGAAGAAGTCACAGCGGGAAACAGTTCAGGGACTTTATCAGTGATTCTTAACCTGGGGTAAATTTACCCCTGGGAATGAATTTCATCTTCTAAGGGGTTAAATTTAGTGAAGTATAAATTGCAGCCAATGTAAATTTTTTTAAACCATTCTAAACTTTAAGTTTGTATTTTCAATAAATGTATTTTCAATAAATGGACACCACTGAGTGTGTTGGGGGTAAATCTGGTAATCTCGTTTGATAAAAAGGTAAGACATGTTAAAAAGGTCAAGAACCACTACCCTAGGTGCAATCATACGCGCCGGCGGGGTCAAAAAGGCATTCGGATGTTTATTGAAAACAAACGGCGCCAAGTAACTTCACGTGTTGCAAAAGCTTAATTCCTGCCCGGCCTGTTTCACGAAGTGGGGAGTGAATTTACGTTCATGTTCCAAAAACCCGAAGCGCAACCCGGACTGACTGTCGTGGCGCGAACAAACATTTTCATGCGATTTTTCAATTAGTTACGATTATCAGGAATTATTTTTTGGCGTATTTCTGCATTTTGGAGTATTTCTACGTACAGGTTGTGACGATAAGGTCGGTAATAAATGAGCGCCTCCAATTCGGAAAAATTAACAGTCTAGTCTGTTCACCTGAGAGAATTCATTGATTTACATAAATTTAGAACATATATAAATTTTACAATTGCTTAATTCACATTAAACAACTTTGGCATAAATTGGCAATAAACCGTGAATAAGTAGATGATTCGAAGTTTGAGCGAAATCCTGCTTTAATGGAGAAACGAATGCTGCATAAAAAAAATTTTAAAACTGTGCACAAGTAATTTTAGAACATCTAACCACCATTTTCAACACCCAAAATCGCAATAATCGATTATTAGAACGACATTACGTAACAGGTTTTCGAAAACAACTGTTATCATCAAAATTGTCTTGCAGCCAGCAAGGATTAAATGCTGCTCGTGATGAAAACCATTCGCATATGTCCGAAGTCATCGGTACTTGCATTGCTGTTTGTAGTAAAGTCTATTCTGTTCTTTTTTAAACCCATTCTACAAAGCTATTATTTGGCAGAAAACGGAAAGAATAGCGATAATTCATACATGGAATTGAAACTATTTGCCGATCCTTGATGGAGCGTTATTTCTCTAGTAAAGAAACGAACCGCTTAGCGGTGAAAAGTGCAAACACTTATCTTAGTATGAAGAAAAGCACCTGTAAAGGACTGATTCTTTCCATCAATCGTTGTTGTTGTAATTTTTAGTGACTTTGTTTGAGCTGCTTTTGAGAAAAGTCAATTTTACTGGAAGTATAACAAGTCACCGATTGGACGGAATCAGTAGACAATGCCAGTTACACCTGCATTGTCCTGCATTATTCAATATTTATACACACTGATGACCAATTTTAGAAGATTCTTGCTAACGATAAACAAAAGTGTGATTAACATTTGCAATGCTGGTGCAAGTAAGGGTCAAAGGTCATGGCTAACAAACGTGTCCAGCTATCTGACACTGTCCTCAGATGAAAAGCTTCAGCAAAGCTTCAAAAAAATTGACAGCGTTTTTTAACTCTGCGTAATTTAACACGTTTTGTATTGTGAGATGCTGAGATGCTACCAGTACTCAGTGGTTTTGAACCTATGCTGATAAATTTACGTGGGTGTGTTTTGATTGGGCAGAAAGAAGTGGAAAGCGAAATGCAGCAGCTGCTGAAAGAGGTGCGACAACACTATGAGGATCGATTCAAGAAAAATCTGATAACGGCTTGCGCGAGCTCCTTGAGACAAGCAGAACTTCAACAACAAAAAAACAACGTTAACAACAAACGAAAAATTCGCGGTTTAAAGAATCAAGTTAAGCATGAAACAGAGGAAGAGGCGGTAAAAGTGAGCAAAACGTGAACAAGGAGACATTTTCATTTCTGTTAAAAATATTTAGGAGATTTTGAAGAAATAAAGGTGCTCGTAAAGTACAAAGCGAATTTCCGCTATTGCTTTTCAAAAACCTTCACATATACGCTTTGCTTCGATCACCAGCAGCACACGCCCTAGAAACGAGGCTAATAAATCATATGATCGCCGTCATTTCTCCAACAAACGCGACAGACCGCGTTTTCCTTTCTGCGCACAAACTCGATTGCTGTTACAGTTTAGTCGGAATCGACAAGCAAAGTCACATGGTCGCCCACAAACGTAAAAATAGTACCTGGCTGCCATGGTAAACGTGGCTTTCGCTGTCAAGCCAGAAGCGCAGTAAGTTTGAATGGTAGAAACTATCCCGATGCCTCTGAACAGGACCGTGCTCAGGTCACACTGCAGCAGCAGCATGCAGTAAACATTCAACGCTTCCTAACATAAAATAACCACGAAAAGCTTTGCAACAGAGGAATTCATTCCTGAATTTCTCAAACAATTGAACCTCTCGTGTAGGCACAGCAAGATCAGTTTTCGAGCGAATGGCAGGATGTCGCAAACGACTATACAGAACATATCACAGATGACCTTGAAACCGAACTGTGGGAAGAGATGACCTCCAACTTGCAAAACGTTTATCGATTTTACAGAAATACGGCGAACTCTCTGAAACTGGACAAACAAGTAAGATACGCAAAGTAGTAGTTTTTTCTGATTCCGGTTTAAATATGCTGATCGTGATGCGAGTGTTTTACCGCAAGGGAATTTTGTTAGCTATTTTCCACACATTCATCACCATAATTTCTTTAAATTGAGATTTTTGTGCTACGGTTTCAAAGTAAGTATACCGTCGTCTCCTGAAATCACCAGCGTCAGAAACACAATTCTAAACAATGGAACACCGAGCATAGTGGCAGTCGATCAAACAAACTAACGGAAGACGAAGTGTTTTCATATGACAGTTGTTTTGCGCGGGGAGTCGGTCACCGGAATACAAAGTTGTTAAAACGGTGAGGTTTGTCCACAGAAATCAACACGACTTGGACCAACTAACATCAGTAATCAATAAGACACGTCTTCTTTTTGCGCCCGGTATTCGTAGAAGCCCGGTCGCTGTCAATTTGCCGAACAATAAGCAACAGAAAACAATCAGAAGTTAACCTATTGCGCAGCACCTTGTTAAGAACATGATCTTGCTGGATTTCAGTCGCACATTTTCAACCAGTAAGCTGCATTTACGGTAGGAACCAGAAAACTTCAGCACTACCAATACTGCTGCGTGGTGAAAAGTACGTCCAAATAGTTTTTTTTATTCTAAATTGACCACCACAAAACTTGCTGACTTAATCCGATACCGCATCTCTTTTTTCCATTTTATTACAAACCAAATACTCCTGATATGGTTTTATTAAACCTGACACCACCAGGGCCTGTGCCTTGCTTCAGCTACATCACTTCTATTCATCGAGAGTTTATCTGACCAACAGCAGACTTCTAACTTTAGTACATTTATATTTCGTGACACAAATACATCCTTATTATCCTACTTGATACCACAGCACGAATATTTACTTTTGGGTTTTAGGTAATCAACGAAAGCCTCGCACTAACACGCCCGATGTCTATGATATGAAAACGGTCATTCAAAAACACTAAACTCTCTCGCGATGGCAAAGTGACTTAGATCTGATTGTCAGCAATTTGAATGTTTTTTTTCATGCTTTGCGCATTAATTAATCCATACGTGAAAGGCAAGCACTCAGACAATAACTACCTCGCCACTGTTTTAACAAAAAATACTGAACAAAACCAACTACAAGAATACCGTCCTTGCAATGCGAATATCATAATATAATTAGGGAAGTTGAAAACACACTTTTGATTGATATTCAATTCATCACGTATGGAGGTAGTGTGACCACAAAACTTAGTTTCATTTCTGCACAACCAGATAATCACTTTTTGCGCTAGTTCTAGCGACTCTAACTGTTCAATGAATTGTAGTATGAAGCTTGCTTCTGCCGTCGTCACGTTTAGAAGATGGAAGTGGGATTGCACCAACTTCAGAACGTTGCAAACCCCAGTCGCAAGAACAACGCTTGTCAGAAAACACCAAAATCGCTAAAAGTTTTATATGTAAAAATACGAGAGTATAAACTGCTCCTTACCTTCAAGAAGTATAGATCTCACGTTACATAACTGCAAGAACTACAGCAAGGCAACAGTAAAAGAGCGCCCGCCAATCAACCACAGCAGGAGAGTACTTCAACTATAACACCACAACCAGATAGTAGATAAATGGCTTTATGATGTCATAAACAAAATAATAGCACACCTGAATGCAATGTTTGTGAGATAAACCAACTGTCTTAAAATTACAAGACATCAACGCCTTGCAAAATATAAACAAACCACACAAAATTATGGAATATATCCGAAATCAAGAGGCAAAATGTCTCACGTGGAACACAGGATTGGCAAACGAAAGGCCACCCTAAGGCCCTGATGCAGTGGCTCCATGAATTTGGGGTCCCGAGGCCAAATTTTTGAGGGAGTTGAGCCATTTAACAGAAGTAGGCACTTAACAAATCACAGCAAATGTTAAATTTATATACATCGCATATTGCATACCCTACTACTGCTCGCGCGTTAGGTGACAATAACCTACATAGCATTTGGAAGTGCTGCTTGTCACAGAATACTACATCAAAGCACGGTAGATTAACGCACAATTTTAACGCACAGATTAACGCAAATAACTCACATCTGCATTGTTACTTGCAAATCCATTGTAGAGTTGTACTTAAAAAAAACTGATACATTGGGTGAATGATATGCTCAAGCATGAGTGGATTTGAAAAAGCGTTGCTATGAAGCAGAATTGGCAGAAAAACCTACATGCATTAATCATCAACAACTATATCGACATTTCATGAAAGAGGGACCCAAGACAAATGCCTCATCCTAAATCCAAACCGATAAATTTCACATGTGGAGAAAACTATATTGGAACTAAATTAAATATTTTTCGTATTGTACTAAATTCTAAAAAATGCTACCTTGACTGTTTGTAATGAAGCTTGTTTTCAATTTTTATGCCAATCTAATGCGTAGACGAGGGCACTCTTTTGGGTAGTTTTTTCAACTAAAGTGAGCCTTAAACTAGTAACACTTAAAAAAACAATTTCCGATTTTTGAAACCTTTTTAATCTGTCCGATTGCTGAATCAACAGGCTAGCGTCGATTTGACCTACAACCGCCTAGAATCCTTGCTGACCAAATTCCGAGCTAATAACAACGAGGGAGTCCGCTGTCTTACCACAACAACAGAGCACTACCTCCGTGACGAAATCAAGCGAAGAGAGCTGGATTTTCAAACGAAGTTGGAATTAGAAGCTAGGACACTACGTCGGGAACTAGCACAGATTAGCCAAGACGCTGCAAGACGAAAAGTATCACAGTCAACAACTTGCTTACTGCTCTAGACGCTGGACAGCATTTCGAAGGTTTTGCACAGAAACACCTGCTTCTAATTGTTTCATTTTTAGGCGCTACACAATCAAGCACATCTCGATACAACCAAACAAACATGCAGTAGCAAGTCAAGTGGTTCAAAACACGACGTTAAATTCAGTGCTTGTGATAAATTTTTGAAAACTGCTGCGAAGTGCGAACTCTCGCGTAGCTGAGACTCTCCCAATCGCACTGCGTTTCGCAACGCGGACAAAACCAACAGAGATTTTATCAGGCGTGACAGGCCAGAGCCCTTAGCGCTGAAAGAGAATAAACAGATACAACAAGGTCTGTTGTGTTGCTAGTCAAACGCAGAAAGTGTGTCGTATCGCATTACGACTTGTTCCGTTTTGAAACAAATCTTCCCGGGAGGCGGCGAACCAACAAAGCGGCCTTCCAAGACGTGGTCGTAAAATCTGACACGCGCACGAGTCACGTGACCACTAGAGATTCCATTTACATTCTTGCAGCTGTCGCTTTTCAAAAACGTTTGCCCGAACCAAAAATCAATATTTCGCACGTGACACATATATACTCAGCTTAGCAAAACCGCCATGATCTTCACTGCGACCTTGGTTGCGTTTTCAGCAGAGCCACTTGCTTGAGTTTGAGGCCATACATGACCTTCATAAGCGCAGATTACGCTTCCCTGTAAGCTCACCCGAACGGACCGACATCTGCGCAGCACCGAAAAGCTCTCTTTTTATTACGCTGGAGCAACTACATGTCAAGGCAAGATACGCATCAGTGACCAGGATTGTTACCATGGGGCGCACGTCAGCGCCGCGAAAGTTCGTTCATCCGTATGCAGTGCTCTCCGTTTTAGGGATTTTGTCCCGAGTTTGGAACTTTTAACCCTTTTCAGGGATTTTCGGCAAAGTTTCAAATTGTGTAAAACGAACCATTTGAGTTTATTTTGCAAACCACGGTTGCCCCTATTTTCAACGCTTATCGTGGCGCTCCGATTTTATGCTGCGCCACCACCGTCTGTAACCCAGTGTTTCTCAACCGGGGGGCCGCGTCACCCCAGGGGCCATTTATAATACTCAGTAGTGTTGAACATGATCCGGTTCCGGATCGTGATCCAACCGGATTCTGCAATTCAGAACCGGATCCGGATCGGACTGGATTTCGAAAAACCTCTACCGGATCAGATATGGATATCCAAACCGCGTTGATTACTGCAGTCAAATGTTTAATCAGAGGTTTATCTTGGTTATCAACCGTATTGAATCAAATATTTGGACTGTACTACCGGATTAGGATCGGACTGGACTACACAATGAAAAGATTGGACTGGATTAGGATTGCAAAATCTCCGATCCGTTCAACACTGACACTCAGGTGAGCCGCGAGCCAATACGTCTTTTGATGTATCATTAAAAAATGCATTTTCCAAATGTCTTCAAACCTAAAAGCAAATTGCTATGAGCTCGCCATTGGGTGCCGCAAATTATATTTCCCTTCTGCAGGGTATTGCATGCCAAAAAAGGTTGGGAAACACTGCTGCAACCTTTCCATTCCATGTGTTGTATTTCCAGCTTTGATTAATAAAATTAACTTCATACTGCATGTGCTTTAATGAAGATCAAAGTGTTGTTGATGATTTGTGTTTCTTACAGAGTTAGGGATTTTTTATGTAAAATAGGGACTTTTTGATACTGTTCTTGGAACGTTTGGAGTTGCATTTGTGAAGGCCTTGTTCGTATAATAACAATTATAATCACACGGCATTGGAGCAGTAGCAGCACGGCAACACCGGCAGGATTGGAGTATCGTAGCAGAGTATGCGGGGTGCTGAGATGTTTTTTTAAAGTCAGCCGTTCTTAAATCAGCAAAGTTCCAGTACCACGCGAATATGCAAGCATCTGTTGTTGATTGAAGAAACACGTTTCAAAGGGTTAATATAAACAACAACAAAATCGGAAGCCAATTTTGTCGCAAACGGTTCACTTCAAGCGGCGAATGCGTTGAATGTGAAGCCAGAAGGACCATCGGAATAAAAACCGCAACAACTTTCGCTAGTAAGCGCATGGCGTAGCATTGCACAATAGTGAAGGGCATCGTTCGCGAGCCCTAAGTCAACACATACACACATGCCCGCGTACATAGCGCTGGAGTTCTTAACCCATTGACTCATTGTCGCCGACACACTTAAGTACACAGTTTAGTGCTTTGTCACGTTTTCTCTAATGAAAAAGCTACAAAAGAACCCAAGCTCTGATGTTTTCTTGAATTCCACAGCAACCAACGACGCCGGCAGCCCGTTACTACAGCCGCCCAACACGCCGTAGAGTAAAAGTCACGGTCTTTTAAACCGAAGCCAAAGCCTCAGCAGATAGTAAAAACGCGACGTGCCAAACATGCCAACAAGCATCGCTCGCTGCTGATTAGCATCTACGTGTTGGTAGTTACATAGCTTGTTAAATCTATCACCAGGGACAAAGTGTTGATTGTGAATTGTTGGAGTGTTATGAGTTGAGGGGACAACGCAACTTTTTTTTCTCCATTATCTACGTACTTGCATGTTCGACGGCGAGTTCAAATCATCTGGAGGAGGAGTGGACGATACGCTGATGTAAAACGATTCTTCAGAGGCAAACAGCTCAGGGCTCATCAACACCGCATCGGGCTGGGCCTGCGTGTCTAAAGCAAAACAAAAACTTTTTTAGTTAACCACACATTAGTGCTGGATAAATTGCAAAGAAACAAACGTAACATGTATAGTGACAAACGTAAAATGTAAAGTAACAAACGCCAAATGTAAGAAACTCCTCTAAAGAAACCAACAGTTACTGAACGTTTCCAAGACAACGCAAATAAACCTTGTTCAGCGGGGCTGCGTAAGCTTGTCCTTTTTGAACGATTTGTCTTCTCCGTTTTGTCGCTCATGTTGGAAGGTGGCGCAGGCGACACATATGCATTGTCAGAAATAGGTGACGTCACTTCCTTCAGTGGAGGGCTGCCTGGATATAAACAAGTTAGTCAGGGTCTAACTGAACTAACGCTGCAGCAAAACGAATAGTAGTTTTTTTTACCTGAACTGTAGCGTCCTGAACTGATCATACTCTTCCGCGACTGCTGCTTTCTGGAAACAGGCTTCAGGTTGCTTCGAGGTGTCTATATACCAGCAGGATTGACCAATGAATCACTCGAAATCCAATAACGAGCACCATCCATCTTATCAACACTTACCGTAATCAAGGTTTCTTCGTCCTCGTTGCCACTTGATGCTTGCTCGGCCGAATCTAAAAACTCTCGAAAACCAACTGAGTAGGTAAGTCTGCCGCAGTGCATTGAAGTTGAGGCTCTCGAAAGTGGTCGAAGTAACGTAATTATACCAGAGTACTTGTAGTAATCACGACCTTTCCTGAAAAAAATTAGTGATATTGAAGAACGATCTGAATTAGATTTTTATTCAAAAACTGCGATTTTAGAACTACTCATCACCACACATCATCAGTTGGCACCGTTGCACTATACTCAAATAAGCTGAATGTTGATATTTCGTTGTATGCCTTTGCCAAAGTTCCTCCAACATATGCAAGTAGGCTTCTTCACTTCAATATTTTAACCACAGGCAAATGCAAGGTACGATAACAACAAACAATGGGTAATTATGACGTACTTCGACAATAAAATCAAGCGGTACAACACCTACACGTGATAGATTCTATTTGAATAAGAGCTGATGATGCCTACATCGTAAAGGCGAAATAAATACTCTGTAAGATCTTAGTGTCTGATTCTTTGCTGAGAACGGATTTCTTTCCATATACATTAGGTTGCCAGACGTCCTTGAGCGCCAAGAATTGTCCTTGAATTTGCTATCAAAACGCGTTATGTCCTTGATTCTTGAAAAACATCATGTTGTCCTTGAATATTTTCCGGCGTCTGTGAAAATTCTTGAATAGTTTTTAAATTGTTCATTTTTGAACTATTGATTACATTGAACATTCAAGAATAAACTATGTAAATGAACAGAACAATGTGAATATATGTTTCATCTTCAGTCCTGCAGTAAAGCTTGTTGAAAGGGTGAATGTAGCCATGGGCGTCCGCATACATTTTTCCACGGGGGGTGCAGCGTCGACATTTTGTTTATCTTTTTCAGGTTACTGACGTTACAGTGCAAACGGATGTTCACAAAACGCTTTACTGTTTCTACGCCACAAAGAAAATGCCCCATGAAAGCATGCACTCTATTCGCATCTATTTTGAAATCTTTTCCAAATGGATCTGTATGGGCCGACGAATTTGCCACAAAGAAATACTTTTCTGTTGTCCTTTACAGATTTTGCTGAATTGGCGCATATTCATACAACTGAGTCTCAAATCGACTTCTATCAATAAATACGTTTGCGGTTCTCTCATTAGTCTTTACTGGTTGAACAGAACTCACTTCTGAAATATTTTGTCCGAATTGTTTTCTACACTTCGCCTATCAGAAATGCTTTTTCTTTTCATAAACTTCCTAATATCCATTCTTGAGAGCACTTTCTACAGATAAGTCATAATCAACGACGAGATCAATAATAGCGGTGAAAAACCAAGAAAGTTAAACACTCTCGCAAAATTTTCAAAATTGAGAAGTGGATCTGTATCTTGACACGTCTACCGGACAACTTACTAAAATTAAAACACCACGCAGGCGTAAAAACTGAGTAGATGAATCATGAAAACTCGCCACAGCCTATATAGCTTTGCAGGTAATACTCGCTCAGAAGTCAGAACTAAGCCTTAACGATTAAGACTTATTCCCACAAGCCTTTCATAGAGATATATCTAACAAGCCACGTAGTTTTATACTGTGTGAAAAGAAGCCTGCATTAGCGTAGTTTGATTAAGCTATTCATTCAGGCACATTGGTCGCACTCAAAGCTAATCTCACACTATAATGGATTTTTCAAACATATGGAAGCACTGCTACAGATTCACTCATGCTTCTTTTCACACAGTATGAAACAACGTCTCTTAG
>JGI24022J15233_10003022_pt1 | contig 16335 bp, 6 predicted proteins | sample Ectturendosymbi2_FD_15233 | JGI IMG/M metagenome (IMG submission 15233)
TTTGCACCATGCCCAATATTTTTAAACAATGTCCAACACATTTTTCCAAGAGGGGCGAAAATTTTTCTAGGGGTCTTCGCCTCCCCTGGTTACGGGCCTGAGTGTAGGTTTATTGAACAAACCGCCGTGTTTTAAGTTCTGTTGAAGGAAATGAGGAAACAGTTTGTTGAACATTACGTCAGTCCTGCACCGCGCAAGCAAGACGAGCAATGAACATCGTCATGTACAACCTACAGCAGCGTGATCCGTGGAAACACTGTCAGGCAATATTACTGAAAATTGATGAACTGTGGATTTCCCACTAAAACTTTGCTGATTGGTTCAAACTCTTCAACTGTGTGACGACTGTAGTTACTTGAATACAGGTATGTGCAAGTTCGGCTGATTCCTCGAAAGCTTGCAGCAAACTGAGAGCTTTTAATATTGAAAATCGATGAGAATGATTTGGGGTTCACGAACGACGAACGTCAGAAATTTTCGACCAAAATTCCTGACGGCAGCGGAGCGATCATTCGGCTTTCGATTTTGCTGCAGCCTGGGCAGAACGCAATGGTATTATTAAGTTACGCGCGATATGATTTTGCTGCGGTAAAGCTGTCATCGCGTGAGAACGGATGGGATGTACAACTTCCCGATGAACGACTTGTCACAATGTACTTTTGCCTAAAACGTCTGATAAAGTCAGTCCAATGAAGCAACAGTTTACACTTCATCATGCAACGTATATAAAACAGCACAGCGCAACATCGTATTTTGTTGCATTGAGCGTGCCATGCAGGGTTCGCTAGACCAGCGCTGAACCATGCAATGTGTTGGCAAGATTTTTGTAAATTCAACCTAAACGAAACCGATCATCTCACAAAATCGTTGTTTGCTTTTCTTCGCAGAAAAACAGCCAAGCTCAGACGAAACAAAGCAGAAAAACAGGAACTTGTGAAAAAATTGACATGTCCATTCAACAAACCGGCCGTCTCGACTCACCGTGGATTGTAGCGCCAATTGCGAAGTCGCCCGGTCCGTAAAACTCAGGATTTTCGAGGTCTGAGTTTGGCTTCGATATCCGGGTCGCCTCAAGAAATCTTCCGCCGATGATGCCCGAGTTTCGTTGCGGAGGTTCGAAGATGCTGATCATGTCGTCGGCCAGACGGTACGAGATTATGAAACGTCTGTTTCGGTCTTCCGGTCGAACGGATTGCTGCAAAAAAGAAAGTGCCATGCAGATGCTTGTTTTTCAAGTTGGCCGTTATTTTACACAAATACAGTTAGCTGTGAGCAGCGTAAATTGAACGAAAGTTTCAGGTTGATTTCCAAAGCTCAAGAATCGGCTTACAAAAAGTATCTCTATTAATCTTGCAAAGCTTTGCTGGGTGAGTTTATTTCATAAACAGCGAACATTCCAATGGATGAGTGGCAGTTGTTGAAAGCAGCTGTCACTTTATCTATGCTTGGCTAAGTGAACAGAAACGACATGGCGTGCAACAGACGGCAGAGAAGTAACACTCTAGTGAAACCAGGAGGTGAAAGATATTACTCCAGTAAACAAAATAGCCTACAAAACTTGGTATAAGAACAAAGCAACACGTTTTTGTAATCCGCGATCCGTAGTGGCGCGAATTATAGTAAAGAGTGACGGGAAATTTTCGGAGCATTTCGAACAAAAACTAGAATTCGATTGCTGGTAAATCAGTAAAGTGCTCTGGAAGCGTCTCCGGGAAAAAAGGGTCTGGTCTGTACTGTCTTCAAAACAAGAACGGTGTCTTCTTCAGCAATGAGAAAAGCGTCCTTGGTAGAAGGTAGGCGGTGGGAGTGTCATAAAGATTTCTTAAAACCCAGTCACTATCACACCCTCAGACACAGCAAAGGTGCCTCTAGGGGGGGCCGAAATTATCACTGGGCCGATGTTACCCTTGCTGTTAAGTTACTGAAAGCTGGGGAGACTGCAGGTTGTGATGAAATCTGACCAGAGACGCTTAATCTTTAAAATGAGAAATTATCTGGCTAAAGTGTGAGTGTCAAGTGATTTGGCGATCAGGAAGGGCACCGAAGGTTTGGCAAACTGGGATAACTGTACCCGTGGTTAGCAAGGAACTACCGGATCAGTTCCGAATGACGTATATCGTGCAGTTCCACAATTAACAGAAAATGGAGTATGGGCAAGTATAAAATATTTTTTTCAGCTCTGATATCGCACGAGAAACGACATCCGACAACAGTTGGTACATACAGTTTCATAAATCACAGTAACTCGCGTTTGTGTCAAATCTCGAAATAGTTCAGGCGAAAAATTATTTATTTTAAGTTGTTGAAAAGTTACTCTTTGAAAGGAGGCTCACCAACGCAGCTTCATAACGAAGAATCTTGTGGTCATTTTCGAGCATTTTAATGAAATCTTTCTTCGGTGGTTGCGGTATCAAGCTAAGACAATTCTGCACCGAATCCTCCAAAGATCCAAAGCCGTTGTAAGGCGGCAACTCCTGTGCAAGGTGGAATAAAAAAACGAGCAGTTTGACGCGTTGGATTCTTTCTCTTTCTCCTTTCTAGATGTTATGCTTGAATCCTTCGGGTATTTTTTTATAAAAGGATACAAGGATATTTATTGTCAAACGTCAGTTCTCAATTAAACAAGCTTCACTGAAACAGAGACATACACCTTTCTAAATAACCAGGAACTCAAAATACAAGGCAAAACAACAAAGAACAGGAAAAAACTTTAGAACTAACCATTTTCGGAAGAGCCTGCGCTTCTTCGCTGACTGGAACGGGTGTGAAGTCCGAAGCGCTGAAGATGGTCCGATAGTAACTGCAAAACAGCAACAAAGAGTGTGTTTCTCTACAAGCTGTTGCGCTTTTAATAAATAAACAGAAACTTTTAAAAACGCTGACAAATGCGTTGAGGCCATAAAAGGATTGAAAATAAGAACCAGAGAGACCAGCCCTAGACTAGGAGCACAGCAAGGCAACGAAACGCTGCGTACTTTTTTGTGAATTCGTCGCAGTCGTAAATTAGAACTCGGCGACCGTTGATGAACAGCGTTCGACCGATGGCGAAGTCGGCCGGTGTGAACCAATCCTTCACTTCGTGGTCGCTCAGTTCCATCACGATCAGCGGAAAAGATGCTGAGGAGACCGGAAGAAAAGAGTAAAGTACAATGCGGCGTCAGTGCACGGCGGTCTTGCACCATTCGAATGCTCGCAAACTACGTCTCTTGGAGGATTTGTAGGGTAAAACGTGGTTTAATAAAAGTGAATCCGACTGGTAGGATTAAATTTGCAAACATGCGAAAAGTTACATGCGACCTAAAATTCTGCAACGGGAAGTGTTCGCGAAATGTACGCGAATGTAGTTTTTCGGTCATATTTTTCGTTTCTTCGTGTAGACCTCTTTAAAATATTCCTAATCGCAACACCAGCTTGAAAAACGTGATACAACGACTGTCCTCTAAAGAGGATTCCAATAAAGAAACGGATTCGAGCTGCATGTTCCCGCACTCACGGTCAACGTCGTTGCGATTTTTCGGCAGCCTCTGGCGGCGCAACAGCACCGGAAACGGATCCCGTCCGTCGTTCGGCCGATGCACCTCGCGGATTTCCACGGTGTCGTCGACGAGGAAGTAATGCAACACGTAAGGGCGCATCTCACCGAACATCGAATCGCGATCGTCCCACACGCAGAAGAAACGCAGGACCTGAGCGAACGATCCGACAAGAAATGCGATCATTAAATTTAACACGGCAGCAGGTATGCCAGGAAAGATCTTAGAATATATCCCTTGGAAGCGATTAATTCGTGAAATGCGTCCGTGAACAGATTGAGGTAAAAACGCATTTTTCAAAATTTGTAAATCCGAATTGCCACCCAGATCAGTGTTTACGTAGATTATTTTAAACTACCTAATTGTTCCCACCTAACGTTTTTTCGAAAAGTATTGACTTTTCAGTTCAGATATACACTGCAATGAAAAGGCGTTTTCTAGTTGCACGCGCAGTGACTGTAACAGGCTGTTGCAGCGATGCAGTTGAGCTAGACAATTGCAACACCAGTGAGTTTCAAGAAAATATTGACCATCAGCCAAATTATCAAAACTATGGTGAAGGAACAGAAATCTTGATCACAGCAAAACGCGCAATCATCAACACAACCTTCCGACTAGAACGCAAAGTTTGTAACTTACAGACAGTGAATAGCTGCGTTCAGATTTTAAAACAGTTTTAAAAATTGAAAAATTATAGAAAAGTTTGAAAGCCTTGCAAATCAAAATCTAGGGATGCACCAAGAAGCAGGAGACACAGGTTTTTATAAATCAATCTTGTTGAAAATTCGGCCAAACCAGAATGCTGCGGCAGCCCGCGGCGCAAGTGATCACGTACTTTCCTGTCCAGCTGGAGAAACTTCTTTAGTTTGTCGAAATCAGACCGGGTTGTGAAAGTACGGAGTGGTTGCTTTCTTCCCCGCGTGTAGGGATCTTGGGGAACAGACTCAGGTTCGTTCACGATGATACCTTCGCTTTCCAGGAAGCCCTGGAAAGTTATTCAGGATAAAATACAGCCACACTTTGACTATCTCTCAATGTTCTGTATAATGCCACCACGCTTGCGAGCCACGGCGTCGTAGCATTACGCGATGTTAGTATTTATACAAGTTTCTTCCAAGAAGTAAACCTGCTCAACGTCTACCTTCAAACATAATCGAAAAGTCAGTGAGCAAAGCATTTCCATAGAGGGTAACTTCGCTCTGTGCCAGATCTCAAGATATGCGCAGGGCGACGTGGCAATAATGAGACGCGCGAAAAGTGATTAACGTAAAGAACTGCATGGAACTAATGCTAAGCTTGTAGCCTACCGAAAGTTAGTGGGTGGTAGCACTCGACGAACTACACACCAAATGATGACTGCTGCAATTGTCGTTGCTTTTCACAATCTGGAAATACGCTACTGACTATGAAGCTGTTTTCACCGAACATTGGCGTTGTGACATAACAATTGTGTCGAAACAATTGAGCATTTACAGAAAGGTCGTCAGTGCCAAGTATCGAAAAGTAGACACCAACTCAACCCGGTGCATCGGTCAAATCAAAACAATAAAACATACATTTGTGATTTAAGCAGAAACCTGGAGCAAGCTCGACCACTCACTGAAGTAAACTTGTCGCAGTTTGTGATCCTAAACGTCTTTCCGTAAAGAACAACATTCATTGAGAGGTTCAAGTCCTTCCAGTGCCAGTGATTGCCCTGGTCATCTTTCGGCAGGCGCTGTCTTTTAATAAGTTTACCCTGAAATCAAGAGTGAATTTCTGTACCAAGCATTTGAGACAAACTGTGAGAAAACGCCTACGTCTCCGAATAGCAACTGTTGACTTCTGAATAGAGACGCTAATCAAAACAATGGTTCGTGTTGGTCAAACTGTGATGAATGCTTGCAAACATTAGTGTAGTTTTAAACTGACCACGAGTACCAATAAAACAAAATAGATAAAAAGTAGAAACAACAAATATTGACGCTCTGATCGAACTCATTAGGCGCGGATTCGCGCATAGCTTATTTAAACGCATCTGATAAGTTCGTGGAGAAATCAAACGACAACGTGGCTATTGCTAAAGTGTCAGCAAACTTTCAAAACTCATAACGTGTAGTTGAACCGTGAGTTGGGTATGACTACTAACCGCATCCCTCTCTCCACTGAAACATGCAAAGTTTACTGAAAGATCAGAGTTGTATAACGTATATATGTAATATCTGGCGAACTCATCAGAATTGCTTTGGATGTACTTGTTACTTGCTCAAAGACATAGTTTGACACAGCACAACGCTGAGCAGAAATATTTCATTAAGCAAAAAACAACCGTTACCTGAGGAATTCCGGAATTTTCCACGTGTGGTTCTACTACAGAAATACTGTCGTCTTCAAGGTAGTAAAATATTTCAACAGGTCGCACACGATAATACTCTTGAGGAGATTCATGCACTGTTTCTTTAAAATATGCTGTAAACTTCAGCACCTGCACAAGAATGAGGGACGAAATAACTTCATAGTAAAAATTCCGTGGGACGAAATATCTTTATTGTAGGGGCGAAAATAACTTGATTGTAGGTGTGAACTAACTTCATTGTAAATTTTTTTCATTGTAGTGGCAAAATAATATTATTGTACTTGGTGAAATAGCTTCATTGTAAAATTTTTTTCACTGTAGAGACGAAATAGCTTTATGTGGGACGAAATTACTTCATCGGAAAAAAATAGCAAACTAGGCAAGCATTGCAAGCACAGTATTTCATAATATATTCCCAAAATGCCACTGCAACGAAATTTTACAGGTTTTAGACCACAATTTCCTTGTGTTTTTTAAACTTACCGAGCCAATTCAAAAAATGCTTACCAAGATCAATTCACAAAATGAGTACAAATATATTTTTGAGAGAGCCATAGCAATATTTTTCAAAAATTAAGTGGCACAGTTTGCACTTTCTGTAATTCTATTCACATTCTGCTGTGTTGCTATAGGGTTGCCCTGATAAAGTTGTACATGGGAGAAGACTGAAAACTTTGAGTTGAATGATGTAACAGTGCTTTTTCCATAGAAATCTGTCTTAAAACTAATCACAGAGGATAAAAATAAAAAGCAAGATTCAGATTCTAAAACATCAAGGCACCAATTGTAAAAACTGTACGTTTGTACGTTAGAAATTTCTTGAGCATGTGACCTCAAATTAATGATATCCACAACACAGCTTAATTAAAGCATACACAAATTGTTCATAATGAAAAGGCATTGCCAACTGGCATTGCATTAAGGTTTGAATTTCTTTTGGGGATTCAATGGGGCTATTAGTTTTTTGTACATTCCAAAAAAATTGCGGAGTAAATCAGAATTGGAAACTTATAAGAATATCAAATACATCCAAGAGAGATTTCACTACAAAAAAACAAAGTTATTCTTTATACTTCACCCTTTGTTTAACTTAATATAGTAAAGCAAGCAAAACAGTAAAGCAAGCCTAATATCCTCATAAAAAACTTGACAACCACAATAATCTGATGCAAGTGTTACATTTTGCTGTCCAAATGTACATAGCTTTTCTATAACTAAAACCACTGTTAAAGGTTTCTCTATGCAAAAAGAGAGTTTTTGAACTTCGGGAATTTTAATTTAAAGAGATCAGGTATCTTGTAACCAACTGCCCAACTTTACAGACAGAAATTTTCATGAACAATGACAGCATTGTTTTTGTGAGCTTGATGAACATAAACTTTACCTTTTTGTCAAAAGCAAGATGGGCTGGCACAAATGTCTCTGGTGGTGCTTGCTTTGCTTGGCCATATGTAAGAGTTGGCATCTTATTTGCCAATTCATCAAGTTCAGCCTCTGAAAGTTGGTTGAACATGAGGCGCTCTCCTCCCAAACCAACTGTCGGAGGGAGTTGCTGTGCATATCCATTCTTAAACTTCAAAGTGTTTGACACATGGTATTGTGTTTTCTGAAAATCAACTTTATATTAATACAGATACTGCAGTGGCATGCAATTGACAGCAACTAACATCTAGGTGAAGATTTTTCTGTGAGACTTTTTTTGCAGAAACTACTTAAACGAACTTACAATTTTTACTTCCAAGGCTGGCAAGATGATTATGCGGCCATATGTGCAGAACATAACATATGCTAACAATTTGGCACAGCTTGCCTTAATTATATATATATATATTAGGCCTCTAACCAATACACATTGTGAGCTGTATAAACATGAGTCTTTTTGATGAGCACTGTAAATAATCAGGTATTAACAATTGTGTCTTGCTTGTGTTGTGTTCAGTGTGTATAGTATTTTCCTTACGTTCATTTAATGTTTTTTCCAAACACAAAGATTAGTAGGTTATTCACTTTGTTTAGAGTTTAGGTAACTGTATGTTGGTTACATCACTGCTAAAATAAACTTAATTATAAAGGGAAGATAGGGCAAGGTTTACTACAAGATACAATATGATTTATTAACACTGCAAGAGCAATTTGATGCTTGCATAACATTATCACTGAAACAGAACATGGATCACTTTCATCGCTTTTTTCTCACAGTGAAAAAATAACTAATGTTTGTGTGTGGCCCATGAAGTTGTGCATTGCTCAACAAAATGAGTGCTAGCACACTAAAAGTTCTATTACATATGATGCCTAACAAGTAACAATATGGGGACTTGTACATAAAAAGATTATTTTGTAGTGCTCATATTGTGATGATAAGAAATGAAACCAAGTTCCAAAGATTGTTTGATCCTTTAACAGTCATTTATTGCAAACAGCGCACAATGGAAGACAAACCTCAGTTTCCACTCCAAATCACACTTAGTTGTCACTGTACTGGAAGAAATTTTGTTGTGGGTGTTTCATGTAGAAAATTGTAATTAAAGTAGACAGCTCCATAATGTTTTCATAAACGTGTAAAAGCTGTTTTAAGTCTAAAGGCTTCTCTGGTTGTGGTACATATGACAACTCTCAGTCAAGGAAATTAAATAGCTAGTTTCCTTAATATCTTTGGATGAAAGTTGGTAGATGCACCACAACTAGAGAAACCTTTAGACTCATTTTTAGTTGTTGGATTCCCAACCTTCTTAATAAAATTCCACCGAAGTTGGTTCAAAATAAAATTAAGAAGAGACATCTGGATCAAGTTATCTGTATTCAGTGATAACTTGAATATGATTACAGTACAAAGCAATATCAGGACATGATAACTGAGTTTTGTTTTTTTGTATCCAATGTTTTGAATTTGTTTTCTCACCTCTAGATATCAAATCAGAAAACACCAAAATTTGTTTGAGTCAAAAAGAAATATTTTGCAAGCAAGGCTCCACAATGAAAATGTTGACAGAAAATATCAAGCACACATTTCCACTGATGAAATAAAAACAGTAATAAAAAATTACTGTATTATTGATAGCTGTATTAGTAAATAATTTTAGGGCCATTCTTTCTAGCTTGTCAAACCACCTTGAAGTGTTGCTTGGGACTTCCAACATGAACTGCACCAGACTACTTCACATTTTATGAAATGCACCAAAACACAAAAATTTTGGTGGCCACTGCTTTATTCATACCTAACATCTTTTCTGTTAATCAATTTTGAAAGAATATGTTGAATTTTAATGGTATTGTATTGTTTCATAACTATATGACAATTTCACGGCCAAACAAAATTAATATTCAAAACACGTAAAACAGTTGAGAATTGGCCATTTTCTTAGCAATGGCACAGCTAAAGATCTTGCAAGAACCTGGTCTAACTGTATCATTCCTGCTATATGTATCATGTGTCAAATTTACTGACATTGATACTTGAAAGAAAAACTAACATAACACTTAAGGAAGTGTTGAGATAATTTGGATTATGAGCATGATCAAAAATGTTTGAACTACTTTTTCAAGTAGAAAAAAATGTTCCACCTGTAAACTAGTTTTTATTATGGACGTGTTTGGCTCAGAGACAAGGCTCATATCACACTAGTAAGAAGAACACGAAGGTACAGATATGTTTATATACCATACATCATAGGATAGGTGTTATTTGGTACCACACACACACAATCGATATTGAAGAGGAACAAACACTGAAACAAAACATCAGCAACTCCTGCATTTGGTCATCACCATACCGAAATGTTAGATAATGAGAGAAAAATGGAGATTTTTAAAATGCATCAAACAACTGAAGTGAGTGTATTGGCGACCAGCGACCTGTCAACATAATTTGTTAATAGCTTCAAATTGATTATCCAGTGACCAATTATCTAATGTGTGCAGCTCTCTAGGTTCAAAGGGAGCTTGATTTACTTGATGCTGCCTAAAAGCTAACATTAGTTGACAGCATCTGACAGATAGTGTGGTATTTCCTGCCAGCTATGGTTCCCATGGCTCCCTAGTGTAGGCCAGCAGGGTTCTTGACTGTTTGCGCAATGCTGTACTGAGATTCTGCACTGAGTTGACCCGTTTCTGTTTCCTAGTATACTGTTCTTGTAGTTACCTAAGTAGGTCAGTAATGTCCTGATGGGCCTTTGGCGACTTGCGTAATCTCGTACTGAGATTACCTGTTTTTCTATTTGTCTCGCATAACCTGCAGTAAAACCACAGCCCAGTCTAATTTTTGAGTTTGTAACTTTTCAGCTCTTTCGTGAATAGACCAAAGGGAAATAGAAAGTCTGCAACCCGGTTGATGCACGGATTTTAGGTGTCAGTCCAGTCCAAGCAAAAGATTGTCAGGGTGCGTTTCTCAAAGTTCTGCAGACTAGCTCCCACACAGCTCGCAATTGAGGCCAGCTGCCATAACAGTGAGCAAACAAGTTAGGTGAAAATGTTCATCATTTAACAAAAGAATGTATGTGGTTTCTAATGAAAACATCAAATGTCCTAAGGAATTAGGTGACTTCATGTGGACAAGCACATATTCCTATGGATGTTATGAAAAATTCAACAAGCATTGTTGCAGGCAGCCTTCAATGAAAAAGATGTTTCAAAATTGTAAATCATCAGTAACAACCATTTCTTACAACTACAAGAAGCAACATAACAAGGCTTACTGTAGGGTCTTTAAATTCATTTCCAGGCAGGAAAGGAAGGCCCTCTGCTCTGGTGGTAGCCATACTTGAATTAATATACTTGTTTCAATCAAGGAACCAGGACCAGTTGTCTATATTAAATAAAAGATACCAGCTTAACACAAAAGTACATAACATTATTCTCTTGGGATCAAGTTATAACAATTATTAGAAATAGGACAATGTATGCTTAAAACTTTGTTTTTATTTTAGTTTTCCCTTTTGCCAAAATCAAAACTTCATCTTCGGCATGAAAATATCTCCTTTGTACTTGGCTTCAATATTCTGTTGCTTTTGTTCTATCTATACTTTGTTTTAAATCAAGTTTTTTGTTTGATTTTTATTTAAGAAACACATTTTAAATTTGTGGAAGCTCCAATAATTCTGATCAAGAAAATTACATTTAATGCCAGATCAACACAGAATCCATTTTAAAAACATTATTATAATCATTATGTAAAATATTAAAAAAACAACGAAATATTTGATGATAAGCTAGTTGATAAAACAGTAGTTTTATTTGTTATATTTTATCATACTTCTGATGATGAAAGACATAGCAAGCAAATATTTTAATCTGAATGCATTGAAGCAAGCAAAACGCTAATTAACTAAATTCTTATCTATTAAGTACAGCGCTTTGCAAAGTAAAATTTGAAGATAAATAGAAGCTACCAAGCTAAACAATACTAAGATATGCAGACAAAACTTTTCACAAGCGTTCTAAGGGCCAATTGTGTTTTTATGTATTGTAAAAACAAAACATAAACAAACCAGTTGCCACTGACTAAACGATGACAATTTTGCTATCATCACGTTAGTCTTGATTAAAAACGCATGTAACTTAGTGAAATCAACTTTCATAAAAATTCATACCATTTTAAACATTATGATTGCAGGCATATTTTGGCTCATGCAATATGATTAAACCATCTTTTTAGCACACAGCACACTGTTGTCAGAACAGAAGGACTATAATCGAGTCTGCCAAAAGCATTGACCAATACTTTTGGAGTTTAACGTTGGCAAGGTTTCACACAAAACATACATTATTTTCATTTTTTGCATATGGTGCTTTGTACTTTTCTATGGTAATATAGCTGGGAGCAGGCTATTATAAAAGCAATAAATTAAGACATTTGTAAAAAAAGATAAAAAAATAATTTGAAAAAACTACTAAACTTGAAGTCTTTAGAAACACGTAGATATGTGTGCCACACAGATCTACATGTTTGATGAGAGCAACTAAAAAACAGATCATGTGGATCTACATTTCAATTGTGATGACTGCAATATTGATTAATATTATAGTAGTGACTTCAGCTGCCTTTGATGTGCTCACAATGATTGGTAGGTGTCTTTGATGTTACCAATGACTTTGCACCTTGGCCATGGCCACAAGGGAGATATTGTGGTGATCACCTTCAATGTGGTCATATATTCTACAACAATTAGAGACAACTACATCCAACCACCCAGTAATCGGCAGATTTTCTTCTGGTCTGACCAACTGGTAACAAACGTATTAAAAATAATTTTCAATTCAAAGTTTTGATACATAAAAAGTGAGATATATTGCTTTTTGTTAAGATGATAAAAATTTGCAGTGTGGTAAAATAAAAAAGCCACTTAAAGTTTCAACAAATACTGTAAAAGATTAAATTTTTAGTTTTTCATTAACCGCAGTAAGGCCTGCATGGTCATATATCTTGTTATAAACTTTCATTAATCAACTTTCAAAAAATTGTTTGGCTAAGTTTAGAATGCAGTTTAGTCTAAAATTTCAATTAATATGAGGCAATAACTAGAAATATAAAAAACAAAAAAGGTAAAAAGCTAGTCTAAAACAAGTAGCAATGTTAAAGTTAAATCACAATATATGTTAGATTATATACAACCAAGCGTTAACCTAAACTTTAACCACTAGTTGTGAGTTCTCAGCATATTTGAGCTTAACATTTGCTTTCACAAGCATGCCTTCTTTTCAGAAGTTTTGAACAATCTAAATCAAAAGCACATCCAAAAAAATAATCTGAAAACATCAAGACCCAAACTGACAACCTTCTGCATAGCAGTGATACAGATTTCCCACTTGACCAGGTTCACTCTGCTATCAGTGCAACAAACTCAGATTTATGTGTGGTGAAATCACCTTGCCACAATCATTGCATCATGATTGGTTGCAATTCGGGCAATTGGCTACAATTCGCACTAATGCACTTGTGTTTTTTTTAGGGATGACCATGCAAAAAGCAGGTCGCTATAAATATTTGGTGATTGTACTAGCTACTGAGCTCTTTGATGATAAAGACATTCAGAGACAACTGCGATATTAATATTGTGCAGCAAACAAGCTGCGAGCTTAGATTTCATGATGTTCAAACACAGTAAAACACTTTTTCATTCCTTCTGCATGTCCATGTATGCATCACAATTCATGGTGTAATTTCAGGAAGGCATGCATGCAGAGACTGCATGTGGTCTGTAATTTTGAGTGTAGGTGCAAGGCGCTATACAACCTGCCATGGCAAGTGAGTGTTAGTAGTCATCAGGTTCAATACAACATTCCTACCTTTGAGGCCTTATTGCGAAAAAATACGTACCTCTTTCTTGAATGATGCAGAAAGTCTAACAACATATGGTTGCGGGCTTTGATGCAGTCAGACTGTTTATATTCATCCTTATTCTTTGAACACCAGAACCACATTTTACTTTGTGACTGAGTGCTCGGATGTTACAGTGTTTGTTTGAGGGCATGTGCATGCAACAATACTTTTGTACTTTACCTAGCCTTGATCAGGGTTGGACTCAGTGTCCTACTCTGGATGTAGTGTTGTACAAAGTGTTACAGGTTAGCAAATAACAGTGTTAAGAAAGTGTCTGTAACCCTGTTGTTCTACCTCCAATCCCACTATAAAATGTTATGTTATGTCTGTTTTCATCAATCAATGTTGTGCATGCTGTATGTGTTTGTACTCTAAGGACTTTGTGTCTGTTTCAAAACCTTAAAATAAAAAATAAATAAATAAATTAATCCGACAGATGGTCAGAGCTGGGTACATTTTTTTAGTCCTTTACAAGCAAAAACTGGATATGGTCGTTTAGACCAGGGCTTCTCAAAATATGGGTCGTGAACCCAAATGGGGTTGCGAAGTGTAATTTTGGGGTCGTGAAACAAATTGGCTTAATAAATCAGATATAAAACTTTTTGTAAACTCTGCAAAAAATCAAGAGTTGGTCTGCAGTAAATCTATTTCTACTGCATTTTAGAGGCAGTTCTGCATTTCATGCTGTCAGTTGTTTACTAGGATGTGCCAGAGATACCAAATGATAATAATCAACCAAGAACAACAAGTCATGCTTTGTTAGGTCATGATTATTTTAAGGTACTGAACAATATTGAACTCGTTGCATTCATTCCAACATGAAGGCATGCTTGTGTTTAGAACTCTAGGTCTAGGCTGGGCTGACTGATTTGAGATCACACTGGGTAGTTTTTGACTAAAGTTAAAAGCTTTTATACACAGTTTCAGAAGTAGCCTACTTTGGAGTTAGATTCAGGAAAAGTTGGATCCGCAAACCTCATACAATTAAAATTTCAAGAGGCCACACACCTGCCATTATAAGCCCAAGCTGAATTTGCGGAGTTATTAAACGACAACAGTTTGAAACCGGACTTTTCAAAACATAGTTTATGTGATTTTTTGATAAGAACAAGAAATTAATACCCACTCATTTCTTATGTAGTCATTCATAAATGCATAACTAGGGCAACCGATTTTGTGACCTAAAAACTTAAAATTTTGACTAAATAATTTACAGATTTTGACTTTGTTTTTACCTATCAATTTTCTGCGTTTGCAACTGAAATGCAAAACACAAAGCATATATTAGGAATCTAACTGATAGGTCAAAAATCTTTATTAAAAAATCAAAAGTGGGAAAGACTCAACGAAACCAGAGGTAATAACTGTAGAAAAAAATAAATCCAAATGCACAAGAGAAATATCTAATGTCAATCACTATCCTGAAGTCACTAAGAATGTTTGCATTGTTATACTTCAATATCAAGTACTACTTCACACTATTGCCTTAAAAGTTTCTATATGCACAATGGATTGTGCATTTACCAAACCAAGTAGCCTACTGTAGGACCTCGTTTCTTACCTTACCACACCTACCTACTTAATATTCAATCATCCAGTAGTAGTAGTAGGCAAAACAACATTGTTATGTCAAAAAGTCACAACAAATTCATTAGTACATCAAAATTACAACTAAACTTACAAAAACATATCAATATCTGTTGTTGCAGCTTTAATAAAATATCGATGAAGAGAAAAAACTGTGCTGCAAGAAAATTGTGATGTAACGACAAATTTTGACTTTTTTTGACCTGATAACTTTTGAGTCACTCGTGGTATCAGTGTGTAATTTAATTTGTGGATGTTTCATAAACTTTGAAAAGGCAGAAAAATTTTGACTTTAGTGACATTTGGTTCCCCTATTTATAACTGTTTGCATAATAAATCTATGTGATGTGGCATTCTAAAAATTGATCATCATCAACTTTAAAAAAATGATGCTTTTTCAAAAATGTTGAGAATGCCCTTCTTGCTGCATTGGCTAATTATATCAATCTACAGAGTGGATGATCTGTGTAAAAATCAAGTGCATCCATCCCAGTAGTTGTGCTTGCTGACTTCTATAAACTAAACTGTTTTTTGCCAATTTGTTTTGCCCCTTTGTTTCCATTATGTGGTTGTTTTATCACTGTATAGTTACTTTCATTTATTGTGTGCATTTGTATGAATTCTCCATGGACAAAAATGCCTCCTGAAATTTGTAATGGGATACTGACATGTATCATTAACATCTAGGCTATCCATGAAAAGGGTTGCACAAAAAAACATTTTTAAAACAGGGTCACAAAACAAAACAGTTTGAGAAGCCCTGGTTTAGACACTGCCTTATAGATTTTTGAAATGATTTTCATGGGAATTCCACAGCAGCAGCAAACTATTCGCAAGCCATCGAATCTAATGTATAGCAACAAATTACATTGCCTTAAAAAATTACTTTAATCTCATTGGGAATCAAGGAGCAGTATTTCTGACAGATTACAAAGAAACGAATTGCAAGTTTGATCTGATTTTAGCACCACCTAATATATTAACCAATATTACTGCCTGCCAATTGCCTTTGTTTCAATGCATAGCTTTTGCTTTCCAAATGTTCGTGTTTTCTGTAAGTTTTGTTATCTCCTTGCACGGCATTATTTCACTGAAATTTTAACTGTCTTGACTACTACATAGCCTTAATGAAAGAACAAGTTGAACAATGCTGTGATTTGTTCTACTTTGCTTGGAACATCTGAGATTTAAATGATAAAAAATGAACAAATAAATAAATTGGATGATGTGCATGATGTTTATCATTTATAATAAATCCACTAGACACCCAAAAACCTTGTAGCACATATACATTGGCCTAATGCAAAATTCTCACAACTTTAGTTTTTGAGTTGCATTATTGAAAAAATCTCTAATTCCAAGTACAGTGAGTGAGTAAAGAAGCCTGTTTTCCTTCTATAAAATTTATAATAGAACTCCACTCTCAAAAATATACCACAATAGTTAAAACTAATCAATATTATTGAAGGAAGTGTCTAGCCGTACGGCGCCGTATGGCTAGCTTCTGGGGGCTAGCCGTACGGCACTCTCATCATGGCGCACTGTGATTGGTGGAAGCAGTG
>JGI24022J15233_10003024_pt1 | contig 16331 bp, 9 predicted proteins | sample Ectturendosymbi2_FD_15233 | JGI IMG/M metagenome (IMG submission 15233)
TGCAGAGTGGCTGGACAACCCCACAAGACTCCGCATCTTCATCCCCGACACTGGCACCCACATCCCCAGAATAACCCTCCCAAGAAGAGCCTGGGTCCGGCTTAACTGCCTCCACACCGGTGTCGGACATTTCCGCTCCTACTTGTACAAATGGGATATGGCCTCCTCTGCATCCTGTGAGTGTGGTGCAGAAGAACAACCGTTGTCCTCCCATGTCCAATCCATAAACCTCCCCATGGACTGCATGGCTTGACAGTTCAGAACGATGAGACTACTGAATGGCTGCTCAAAATCTGCCCCGAGATCTGGTGTGGCCAAGCAGTGGTTTGAACAACTGGCTCAAAAGAAGAAGCAACAGTATAAAAAGACAGCTTTTTTTAAAGAAATATTGCTAATCAATTCATTTCAAAATTTTATAAATGTTATATACAGGTCTATGTGAAACAAGGGAACATTGCATCTGGAAGAATGGTCACTAGCTTTTTGAAGAACTTAATGCAGGAAAGAGGGATCTTGTTTCGAAATTACAGTGAAGATTACAAAAAGCAGCGAAGCTTTGGCTTGAAAGCGCTGAGAAGGTAATGCCTACAACCTAATCAAAGTTATTCATTCATAAACATATCACACCCACTTTTTTCTCAGGAGGGCCAGACAAACATTATCTAGCTGACATCTCATATTACCTCACATTTTTCAGCAACCTGTGATATATAAGTCTGTTGGCTCTGTGCAATCACGACCAGGGATTTCATCAACTACTGGGCTGCTTTCCTGTTGGTGTAGCCAGCAAGGCTCTTCTCACTAATATTTCCTAGGTATTCTGGTAAATAATTAATTAAATTGTTTAGTTAGTGGATTAATTAATTATTTTGTTGTTTTCAGGCCATTACATTTGAACCCAGAACCGTAGAAAGTCAATCAAAGGCTCAAAAGATTTTACAAACTCGAGCAAAATACTTCCATCTAGTGGTTTGTGCCTAGGGTAGGTAACCTGAGCCAAAATGCCCGAAAACCTACCCCACCTATGATGTCACTCACAAAAACCTGAAACCCAAAACCAAAAAAAAAATTTTTCATTGCATACTTGAAGACTAGCCGAGTCGTGAGGGTTTGAACAGCTCTCTAGCACAATCACCTGGCGAGTTATGCAGTTGCTAAGGCATGTTGAAAACCTGGGAATAAGGCTCACACTACCAGCAGGAAAGGTGTTAAATACCTGTTAACAAAAATAGCAAAAATCAATAAAAAACACTGGTGAAAAACAGAATGGAATTTTTCTGGAGATCAACACTTCCAAAGTATACAGGTAAAGCTATGTCTGTGTAGTAGGTTGACTTACAGCAGATAATTTACATGTCTTTTTGGGCAAAACTTAAGTTTTAATGTGATAATTTGATCAGTGATGCCTGATAAAAATTGATCGCATTTCCATTTTGGCCTTGTGTTTCTGCTATAGTATATGAGAACTGTAAAATATATTGTCTTTGAAAGAGCTTCTTTGATGTCAGTGGAAAGAGAAATCATCATTATAAAGCATTTAAATAGGGCAAAAGCAGAATCCCTTGCTGCATGAACAATTTCATTAAACAGTTTTGTGTGGTAGTCTAGCCTTTGTTCATTGACTGTAATCAGTTTTATACAGGAAACATACATTCACATTTCACATATCATTTTACAAAATGTTTTGCAATTACCTTGGCCAAGCTTTGATTCCTGCATTGCTGTCATTGAGTTGTCAGTTGCTGTTGAAAATGTTGTGAAAGCTTGGCTGGCATGACAAAATTCTTATGTGGCAACCTATATTTACAAAGAAAATGTATCAAATCAGATAGCATATGCATTATGTCATATATCCCTTGTATAAAAGTGTTTTATTTTACACATTTCTTGTTTGGTGTGTGCTGAGATGCACTTGGCAGTCCAAATGAAATGTTGTTATGCACTTGTGCAGGTTTTCATTGAAATGTATCCTTCAGGTTTGATGATACAAAATCTTACATTCAGAAGTATGAGATTTGTACCCTTGTGTTACTGAACCGATCACCAACTTTCAGAGTTTGATCTGGAAAACATTAGAGATCGACCGATATGGCTTTTTTGGGCCGATACCGATATATTGGCCATTCATGGACCGATATTTTCAAAGTTTTTAAATCTTGTTGTCTGCTTCATGATCAAAAATATTATGTATTCTATGCCTTACCTTTTTTTCAAAACCTTCAAAGATCAGGATTTATGAGCTAAAATTTTTTAAATTGTAGCAAATTTCAACATTTTGCTATGATTTTTAATTAATCTGATTAATGATTATGCTTTAGTTTCGGCTGTGACGGCCAATGTGTGCCTCATGGTTCATCTTGTCTGCTTGTTTATGAAAACGCACCTGCTAGCGTTGTTGCAGAATAATTTTCTTGACTTGTTTCGTTGTGCTTCCTTGCACAAGTTGTCTGGATGCGTGAGGAATCTAACAGCGTTTTGTCAACACCTACTGAGGCCAATAAAATTGTCCATTTTGGCTGATACCGATATATCGGCAAAATCCAAATATCGGCCTTCGGCCAGGCTGATATATCGGTCTCTCTCTAGAAAACATTAAAACAAATCCATTTTTATTACCCACAGTTGAAACAAAATCCACTGAAAGGGTGTTTCTCTGCCTTAAAACATAAAAAAATATATTCAAATCCCTATGCTGAAAGCAGTTAGTTCAGGAGTTCCCAACCAGGGCTACATGTACCCCCAGGGGTACATTTTCCTATCTGAAGGGGTACATTTAAGGTTGGCAATAGAAGAGAAAAATATATTTACATATTGTTTATTTCTAAGTATTTATACATATATCAGTGAATATTATTTTCAAAAATCATTATATACTTATTGTTAAATATATCCGTGAATAATCACGACAAAGTATTTTGTCATAAGAAATTGTAGGGGTACGTGTTCATCTGTCAAAATGATGAAGGGGTACATGCTTATCTGATGAAATGCTGAAGGGGTACATATTCATCTGTCGGAATGCTGAAGGGGTACATGGTAAGAGAAAGATTGGGAATCCCTGAGTTAGTTAGACACTATCAATATGCTTTCATACTTAATTTAGAGTGTTTCAGGAAGTATATGCTAAATGGGAGTCTGACCTCATTTTTTGTCAAACATGCTCGTTCTTGATTCAGATTTTAGCTTCTCTTTTGGCGACTGCTAAAATCATCACATTTGACTAGCATGCTTGCTGGACATGCAGTAGCTTTAGCTTTGCCCATGAACACTGCCATGTGGCTGCTTGCTTTTTTGCCAGTATTGCCAGCAGTTAGAAAAATCAATAGTATTGTATGTGTTTTACCACTACATTAGCTCTTTTGAGTTAACTTTATGAATCAATCATGATAATAAATCAATCTAACGTGGTTTGCACAAGAGAAGATATCTTCTTGCAGTGGAGGTTTCAAAAAGTCAGACATGGAAAAGATAATTTGCAAAGAAGCATCAAATCTGATAGAAAACCTCAAAAAAGATTGTGGAACTTCAATTAATATTTTGGTATGTAAAAGTTCAGCTTAATCACCTTTTGCTCATTCAGTTGTGCATGTGTTGACTTCATTATTGTACTTTTTATCAGAGTTAGTGGATCAGCATGTACTGTATATTTGTTCATGAGGTAATGTCACTGAACATCATCCACAGTTACCCACTCCATCATGCTCATTTTTTAAGATGTGATAGACATTTTGTGTTAAGAACTAGAAAGGCGGAAATGTAATGAATATGCTTGTAACTGAACCACTTTCAGCAAGATTTAGGCAACTGTAGAGGAAATGACTGTCAGTCACAATTAGCCTCATTACATGGCACATTTCATTGTTGCTTTTGGGCAATTGTGGCTTTTATTTTCTGAGCCACGCGTTAGAGTGAGGCTCTCTTAAGCGTGACTCTGCAAATAAAAAGCCACAATCGACCAAAAGCCACAATTAGGCCACAATGAAATGCACCATGTAAAGAGGCTAAATATGTGTTCTGGAGACATTGATGAAATTTACGAAACATTCTGACTTAATTACTGAATTGTGGAGAAGTCTTTAACAAACAAAGGTACTTACCAAATCATGCCTTCTTGCAACTTATAATTTTGAACTTGTTCTTGTTTTTGATGGCAATTAGCTCTGTGGTAGAGTGTCCGCCTCCCAATTGGAAGATTGTTTGTCCGATCCACAGCTACTGAGTGACTCACCGTAGTGCTCCTTGGGCAAGAGCGTTCACCACAACCGCCCTGGCAAACAGCATTGTTCAGGCTTCGGCCTGCCGCCAATTGTTGTCACATAAATCTGTCGCATTGCATGCGACCAATAAAAAATCTCTGTTTTCTCTGCACTCAACACCCTTGTGTACCTTTCAGAGTAATTTAAATGTTCATGACATGACTTTAAAAACAGGCGATAAGAATATTTCTTTTCAGCCACTGCTAAATGAAACTTCGGCAAGTGTCATTGGCGTTATGGTATTTGGATCAAGTTTTCATGCAAGTCAAGGCAAAGCGAAAGTCATGCTGGAAAATATCAAAAAATTGTAAGTATGCCAAGTGATGTCAATGAAAAGTTTTTTAGGTCGGAGAGGTTTGATAGCAAAGCCATAAGTAAAACCCTAATAGAAGTTACCAAGTACTTTTTGGCTGCTCTAATATTATAATGTCCAAATTAGGCATATACCTAAGAAGCAAGCATGGATAGAAGATGAAACACACACCTTCTTATAGTTCTTCAGCCCGTAACTTAATAATTTATAAACCTATTCAGACCAGTTTTTGTGTGATTGTTGGTTTTTCAACTTCTCTTCAAATAGCGCTTGCAATAATGTAGGCTTACGATATCTTTACTTCGCATTTCTGCAACAAGAGTGTAACCCTTGTCAATGCAAGGACGCAAAAAGAGAAATGCAGAGTAGATATAGAATGGCAATTGAAGGCGGCATGAACGTACTTGTGCATGGCACACAGGCCAAAAAAAAAAAATAATTGGCAAGAGTAACTTTTGGCAAATGGATATTGCCGCTGGAGGGAATGCAGTAAGATTGTAGTTTTTAGCACCCGGATATACCTACTGTCTGTCCAAACAGTAATTTCTACCCAATTCTCGGTGCAGCAAGAGGTTACCCAAAGCTGAAATTAACGTTATGCTGCGAACTACGCAATTCCTTACATAAATTGACTGTATGTGATTCTTTGATTTAAACAGAACACTGCGAACAACCCTTCCCGTATACTTGCACTATTAATTCACAAGTACCTATTTGTTGCTGGGAGTTTGTTTTTGCACAGTTTGTATGGCGAGCATCGTAGAGCTTTCTTCCTCGTGCTGTTCTTTCCATGGCTGACCTTCATTCCTCCTCTTAGTAATATCTCTAAAAGGCTTCGCAGACTGTTCAATGGGGTATCAGGTGAGTAAAGGCTGCCGAAGTCGATTATGTTAACAACGTTACGCTAGAGACATGTATTTTTTAACCTGTCAGTTTTTTTCAGAAATTATACGCACGTATGTTGATGAGCATAAGGCTTTCTTTGACTCGAATGCCATTCATGACTTCATTGATGCATATATCTACGAACAAAGGTTTGGAGGAAACGATGCTTGCGGCTTTAGTGTAAGACCCCACGTAACGTATCATGCTGTTACTATTACTGTCTTGCCTGGTTGAAAATTATCCGATCTAGTCGGAAAGTGAAGGTTTTGCTTGCAAGTTACCTGGGTAATATTTTCTATTCAATGCCATGTCGATTGTTATGTTTTTCTGCTCTATTTCTAGTTTTTCACTCAACAATTTGTCATTGAAATAGGAGTATCAGAACCAAATCATGGTTTAACACTCCAGTGGTGGTTTAAAATGGGTCCCAAAGCAGTGGCCCATGTGTCGATTTTTTGAAAAAATAATTTCATTTATTAAAAATAGTTTAAATTTTGGTTCCTTGAAACTGCATCCTAAGTATCTGACAAATATTTCTTTACTTACTAAATTTTTCAAACTGTAACACCTGGTGTACTTCATGTCAGTTAAACAACAGCAAGCTAACTTTCTGGAAAAATATGCTTGACTGTATATCTACAAAGAAACGTCGTTTGGGGCTGAAAAGTTGTGATGTCCTGTTTGCGTCGAGTTCGTGGGCAGTGGCTGAACAATGAAACAAGTGTTTTTCATTTGTAAGCATCTTTGCGCTTTTCCTCCACCATTCTTAGGCTCTTCCTTTACCCTTATTTGATGGTAGTTGTTTTTTACATTAGGCTTGAAATTAGTGACGAAAATGGTTTCAACAGCTACGGCTAACGTTTGATTATATGCTGCAAACCGTTTTCACTACTTTGTTGTTCATTGCAAAAATGAAACGCACACTGTGTGTTGATCACATTAGGACAGGGAACTATGTACCGAAATCCTCATGTTTTTATAATTCGACGATGAAAGACTTTTCATAAAGTTTGCAGGATGAACAACTAGTCGCCTACATCCAGGATTTATTCACTGCTGGTACTGAAACCACTGCCACTTCCCTTTATTGGGCGATCGCGGTTTTACTGAACTTTCCGAACTACAAAAAGGTGATTAGCGAAGAAATCGACAACGGTGTTGGTAAGTTGCTTAAAATGGAAACAGTTGCTGCGCCGTGTCTGTTTGTGTTGCCAGTGTTGTGTTTAACTTTACCTGCACCAGATGTAATCGCTTCTGGAAAATTCAAGCTATTCTTTGGTAAAACAGAGCAGTCTCAGAGCCTATTTCAGTGGTTCTTAAACCTTTTCGCAACACGCCTTCCTTAAGTAATTGTCATTTGTTTCAAGCCACGCTGACTTTAAATAAGCTGTAAAACAAATGTATTTGTTGGTAAATTTAATGATCAAACTTTCCATGTTGTAGGGCGCGTCGCGTAAGGACTCGCGCTCCCCTGGAAATTTATTTACGAACCCGGTTAAGAACTAATGCTCTATGTTGTTCGTGTTGATTATTGTTGCTACTGTTGTAAGTTAACAGATCTTCCATCAGGAGTTTACCGCTTTTCGCTTTCTCAGGTTATGACGAGCCTTCGCTTCAGCACCGAAGCAAACTGCCTTTGACCAATGCTTTTCTCCAAGAGGTCATGAGAGTTTATCCTCCTATCCACTTGTTGTTTCACTCTTCGTTCCACGAAGTGAAGGCAGGCGGCTACGTCATCCCACCCAACACCCGAGTAAGAAGATGTTGTTATGCTGCTTGTGTGTCTCACGGCTTTTAATGAGGAGTTTATAAGGCAGAAGGGATCGTCCAACCCGCCCCGTCATAAAGAGAAAAATGATAGCGCAATACACCGCCTCGAATTTTCAGGTGCACTGATTGCTGCATGTCTGCTATTGCAGTAGACACCATGCAAGGCCTATCGTACAAAATTGTGTCCGCAGCAACGCATTTCAGTGGTAATCCCTGTTTCAGCAAAATTCTCTGCGGAAATGGCGCGACTGGTTTGTCTAATGCAGTGGTTCTTAGCCGGAACGGCACGCCTCTCCAGGGGAGCGTCAATAAATTTCCAGCGGTCGCGAGCCTTTACGCGCTCAACAACATGGAAAGTTTTTGAACGGGAAAGCGTTCTGTCCACTTTATTTATTTAAACTCAGGGAGGATTGAAACAAAGGACAATTACCTAAGGGAGGCATGGTAGAGAAAACGTTATGGACCACTGGCTAACGACATAATTTGGACATGTACTTGCATAAGATAAAATTCGCAAAAACGATCAATACCGTCGTGAGTTGGTCGTCGCGCAAGTAAACAAGGACAGTTTCCCATTCGAAAAAATCACGACCGCCTCCCCCACCGGCATCCATGAGTGGACATATCACTTTATGCCCGCTACGCATCTAGGGAGACGAATGAGGGCAGCGCAGAGTGCTTATATTTGGCGGTATTTGAAGACCATGCATGAACTAATTGGAAACTAGAACAACAATTCACCCGTAGCAGTAGAGCACAAACCTTGTTGAGGGAGCGATATATCTTTTATATTGTTGGCACCTCTTTGGCTTAGCATCGCGGATCTAACACTATGGAGCTGGGCAATGAGTGGTAACTCTTCGGCATTGAGCCAAGGATGTCCGCCCAGGCTGCATTGGGCGGGGATACTCGTAAGACCCCAGCTGGCGGGTTGTTTTAATTAATTCCTCTTGGACGGTGTGGATGTTGAGGCTAAAGTTGATAGACCTTTTGTTTGATTCAGAATTCAGATGCATGACCCAACCTGCACATTGCCCTGAATTTGTGGAAGAGACTAGGAATGCATTGCGAATGAATAATTTAACAATCCCTTGTGAGATCCAATGCACACGTGGAAACGACGCTTGTGTATGGAAAGATGTGATCGGTCAACATGGTGATGCTAATATAAATGATAACGAAAAGCTTGTGTTGTAACAACACATGCTGCATGATGAACACTTATTCATAACACGAATAAATGCAAAGTACCCCTGGTACTGAGATTCCTTGGGTCAACGGTACTGATGTATTTCTGCATTATTTCAACGTACCTGTTTCAGTGAGTATTGGACCGTCATATCAAAAGTGCTACAGAAGTGTTGACCTATCTCCGCCGAATTGTTTGCAAATTTCGTCTGGAAAAGACAAACGGGTTTACACCAACGTGCCGAACTAAGAGGCACAAGGGGGGACCAATGGGGCCATGGCACCCCCAAACTTTTAAAATATATAGTAATTTTGTGCTTTGAGGGGCGGTATCTCATAAAGAATACTGTTGCTAGCCTAAAATTAAGAGTTTTGGCCCCCTTCAAATTTTGGGCTAGCTACGCTGCTGCTAAGAGATCACTCAAAGTGGGAGGCCCTGGTGGAGCAGAGTGCAAAAAACATTTATGCAGAACATATCGTCCTTGTTCCAAGAGCTTCCAGAGTCCACAACGGTGTGTATGTGGACAGAAACGACTTGGTGTGGTGGCGACAGATGGCAGAAGTAACCGCTTGGTGTAACCAGGCGAAAAATGCAATCCGAGCAAAGAAATCAGTCAACAAAGCCTACTTCCAGAACAAAGCCGAACATCATTTGCATTCACAATACGTTGAGGTGCGGAAGTACGCAGCCCAAGTGGTGAAAAAGTCCAGAATGCAGTCTTGGCACGTTTTTGGACATACCGTGGATATATTCTAATTATGAGCAACCATCTTAACCAGAGGTTGCTTTTAGAAGTTAGGGCCCCGAGGGAAAACTCACAGAAAGAGGCCCCAAACGAACTTACTAACAAAACAATGCAAAAACTAACTGCGAAACTCCCAAAAGGGGAGGCACGGGATCTCTAAAAAAGGGAGGATCCAAGACGACCGTCTCATTCGCCTCCCCTAATATCTACCGTGGGTGTNTCTGAAAATATATCTCACACTGCTAGGTCCATCAAAGACCAGAACAATGTCCTAAGTAATGAAGAAGATATCCTTGATAGGTGGAGAAAGTATTTCGAAGATCTTTTGGAACTAGTGGCTGTCATTGTGCGTATTGAGAAGAAAATTCCATCACTGTAGCTGAAGGCTCCTTAGTTGTCAAGACATTAAAAGTTGTGGGTTGTGATAAAATCCGAACTGAAATTCTGGAAGAAAAAAGGAATTCCCTGAATAACTCGTGTGTCAAGTGGCCTGACGATTTGGGAGGTAACCGAAGGTTTGGCAAACTGAAGTGATCATCCCCATACGCAAAATGTAATACAGAGTGGAATGCACTAACTACACGGCATTTCGCTCATTCAGCTTCCTCAAAAAAAGGAGATGAAAAACAAGTGAATATGATCTGGAGGAAACGCAGTGCGGTTTTCATCCTGGTTTCAACATCACAGACCAAGTTTCCACTCAGTAACGAATTTTCGAGAAATCTTGGGAATATGCCAAGATGTGGGCCTTATAAAACCACAGCATAGGTCCCTTAGGAACAGCTTTGAGGAGTTTTGCAGAACGGCGATGACAGCCACCCGTTATGGCTAATTACGTCATTGTACTTATGCTCAGATGTTTGTGTCCGTTGCAGCAGAGTTAAGTGAAAACCTTGCCCGCGTGTGTTGGACATTGGTAAGGATGTGTGATGCCATCACTCCTCTCCAATAGGAGCTTCGAAATAGTCACCGTCGAGTCGACGCTGGTGTCATCTTTGGAAGCTGCAGGGTCAATCGTTTATCCTTTGTAGACGAGAACAGGACCTTCAGTATGCACGTGATCGGTTTGTTGCTGCGTGCAGGAATTAAAAGATATCACTAAAAAGACCCACGTCTCTTAAAGTCGGTGTGCACTGCAAACACGTGGCTATTCACTGCAGCAGGTCGAGAAATCCAAGTACCTTAGGGTAGTATTCACGCGTAACAGAAAGAAGGGAATGAGGTTGATACATGCAGGGACGCCAGAGAGCGGGACATTTCACCCTGCCCTTTCAAAAAGTGGGCTACGTGGGAGGAGGTGCCTTTTCATAGCAGTATCATCGGTAATTTCCTGTTTTATCAAGATCAACTTAAAAGAAATTTATTGCAGCTATTCGCGCACACAGAAAATTCGCAATGGTTTTCTCTAATTTCTGTTGTTATTTTTGAGGTCAACATTGTTGCTGAACAGAGGCAAGCACAGTTGGTTACGATTTTTTTCTTTTTTATAAGTTTCCATTGCCATCAACTCTTTTACTGCGCCCTTGCGCTGTTCCGGCGTCCTCGGATACATGGATTAGCAAAGCAAACAAAAATTGAGTGAGCTTTACCGTTACTTGATCTCAAAACGGAACTTTCCAGTACCACAAAACTTACAGTTTTTACGGTTGTAGCCATAGTCCCAACTGATGGACAAGTACTGAGGCTTTCGTCTAATTACCCTACAAGGCATGATACCTGTTGGTCATTCCCTCTTCAAATTTTGGGCAACCCTGCAACATGATGCTGAACTTGTCATTGTTTTGAGAGTGTTTCGTCGTTTTCTTTCAGCTTGGAGCTAACATATGGGGTGCACACCACGATCCGGATACCTGGCCTGAACCACACAAGTTCAACCTCTATCGCCACATCAACGAAGCAGGCGAGTTTGTGCATTCTCCGAAGATAATTCCGTTTTCAATCGGTCCACGTTCTTGTCTTGGGGAAAGCTTGGCTCGCAATGAGTTTTTCTTACTGTTTGTTAAGATTGTGCAAAATTTTCGCATTCGCACAATTGGAAACACGCCTCCACCACTGGATGAATCCGTGGGATTCATTGTACAGCAGCCAAAGCCGTACCAGATAGTGTTGGAAGAAAGATGGCAATAGCTTTTCAACCATCAAGATTGCGGAGTTGTTTTTGCAATGAGAAAATTGTCTATATCCGTATTTTTAATAACCACTGCGTTTCAGCTGACTTGAAAACTTGTACTTTGTAACCTCTATTTGCGTTACAATGTAGGAGTGCTATTTTTCAGCCAGTGCCGTGTAATATTTACTGTAAGCACAGGTGTGTGGGTGGACGTTTGTGATCCACGACATCGACTTGTTTTCCTGTCCTTTGGGCGGTGACCTTTCGTTAAGTGCGGATCAACTGGTTCTAGGTTTTTAACACATGTCGATAATGATCGTCAAACAGAAAATCTAACTCCAGTTGGAGACGCTATGCGCGAAAACATTTTTTTTTTCAAAAAGATACACAAAAACATTTTTTTGCAAAAAGATATACACAAACAAAGACATACATACTTTTTTTCAAAAAGTGACACAAAAACATGCCATTGTTTTAAAAACGTACGCAAAAACATGCCATACAAATAAATTTAAAAATAAACTGAGTCAGCCGTAGCAAAATTGTGAAGCATCCCACTGAAGTTTGCACATTTATCAATGTGGTTGAAATGCAACTCATTGCTCGCCGTCGAGGAGATTTTACCTCTTTGTCTTTAAATCTGCTTCCTGCACTGAGATAGTACTATATTTTGTTGTCATGGCGAAAATTGTTCGCGATAATTATTATTCTTGCTAGATTTTATCTTGCCCTACAGAAATTCTGCTTTCACACGAATTTACGAGATTGTTTTGTAGGGAGAAAGATATAATAACCACTGCTGACAACAAAGATAAGTGTATTTCGAAACGCCCAGTGTGATTCCATTTGACTTACTATGTATTACGTTATTACTAATGTTGTTTCACCAAATTTTTGCTGTTTATGCAAATCCACGCCGTTTGAGCTTTGTTGCTGAATCGTGGTTCCCTACGGTACTTGAACGCTCTCGTCCGAGTTCTTCGTTAGCGACCGCTTTCAATATGTCACGCGGTAATATCATAAGGTTGTCCGTTTTTTCTCTTTTCCGAACAAATTCATCAAGCAGTCTCAGATTTTTCTCCAACGCGAAGGCACGAGCTTCATCTTCTCGGCTGCTAATTTGTGTCTAGAAAACGAAAGTCGAAAATAATAAACTTCTTGAACGATTACCGCAGCCATCTCTTGTATAAGTGAAATGTTTTAGTAATGAGACGTTATTTTCACGGATGATCGAACGTGCGTGAGATTGTTTTTTCTCGTTGATGCGCTGATATGCGTGAAACATTCTTTTACCTTTCCCAGCTTCGATCATGCTGCAGTGAACACAGAACAGGTACTATACATATTAAGAATCTATTTTCGAATCGTTTCGTTTGAAAATAAACTAATTCTCTTATAGCGTCCCTAGACAATAACGGGAAATTGATTCGTCATTAGTACGTATGAATGTACCGTTTGGACTATGCGAACTCCAGTAATTTTTTTTTAATTGTACTTGTTGCGTGATCCTGTATACATATTGCTTGCAGTTATCAAACAGCCAAAAACCTGGATTGTCTCAAAACTGCTGCGCGAGCTTAGACACCTGGTCCAGGGTATTTTAAAGCGTTTTAGGGACCCGATTCGGGTAGTGTATTTGTAAGAAACGCGCGACACACGTACTTACAGCATTTTGTATTTTGGCTTGCAACAAGTTGTTTATACATTGGTCAAACGGCGTTTGTCTTTGTCCAACTGCGCTGTACGCACTTACCTTTGTCTTTAACATTGAGCTAAAAGTGTGCGGTGCAGTAAACTTAACCATCATGTTCAATGTCAACACGAACTTATTCTCGTGGTATGCATTTCGTGTCTGACGTCAGGAAATATATGAAACAGATACACGTTTCGATTGTTTCCATCGCAGTTGAATTAGTACTACAGGTCGACTAAATCCAATCAGAAACCGGTTATTTGCATCAGCTGCAGAAGCAGTGACGAAAGGTGTTCGATCAGGGAAGCTGCAAAATCGGTTAAATTTATTTGAGTGTAGGCATTCCGCCATTCATGGGCGCAATTTTGTTGTAAAATGTGGGGGGACAGCTTGGTGTGAAACCAATGTAGTCATAAGATCCGGAACAGGACTTCAGTCTGGGGACATTTCGGTCACGTCATTGCTGTACATAAACAATTGATTACAATGTTTATTGAAATTATTATATAGGCAGGTGAAGTGTCACGCTAGCTGGTGTTATACCAACTCCGTTTTGAGGAGACATGATTGCGATCAAAAGTTAATTGTAATTGAGTTTGAAGCATTTGGATTTAATTGCAAAATCTCGATAATCATTTTAACTTGCTTGCTGATGATCATGAAAATCACATGTTGATGCTGATTAACCGTTGCCTCTTGGATTAAGTTTGTTTTTTTATTGAATAAAACCTTTCCGTTTATGTAAGCACGTTTGCATTAGAAAGTGAACATGTAAAATTTCTGCAAGATTTCATAGTCTGACCGCAACGGCCAGACCGAAAAGTCGGGTCTAGAGGTGCTTTGAAAGCAACGCTAATCACGTTTTTTTAATCCTTGCAGATAATTTACAAATCAATATACTTGAATTTACGGCTGGGCACGTTACTGTAGTTCAGCCTGCTTGCATTAATATCGTGTTTGGATACAAACAAGCACAGCAGTATAGCAGAATACATCAACTGGGCTTCATCAGAGCTGTCAGTTGGAGTGCTATGGGGCGCCCTTTGTAAAAAACTTATATCTGACAGATTTAGCTAAATCTGTGCATATTTAGCTATATCTGCGCGCAGTTAGCTATATCTGCGTGCATTTACCTGTATCTGCGTGCATTTACCTGTATCTGCGTGCATTTAGCCAAATCTGCGCGCATTTAGCTATATCTGTGTGCATTTACCTGAATCTGCGTGCATTTAGCTATATCTGCGTGCATTTAGCTATATCTGTGTGCATTTAGCTATATCTGCGCGCATTTAGCTATATCTGTGTGCATTTAGCTACATCTGCGCGCATTTAGCTAAATCTGCATGCATATATAGTGATGAAGCGTGTCGGCCGTGAAGAATAGCATGGTATCTTGTTTAAAGAAAAACTTGGTGTTCTGCGTCAGTAATCCTGACAAATGCTAGGGTACTGCTTTTTTGTGTGAGGCACGAATATCCTGGCATTGTTTAAAGCAAGGTGGCACCACGTCTAAATTATGGCTGTTTTTGTTATAATATTGGTTTGTGTTGACGATGGATGGCAGTCAACTTGTAGTGGCGGTGTTGGCATCATTTTTGGGCCAAGTTAAAAATTCGTCATTGGCGTTGCCAAACATGGTCACTGGTGCTGAAAGTCTTCTCCATTGTAATTGTTAGTGGTCTAATGCGTATTGCTTATATGCCCACGTGGATCATATTTACATTTTGGCTGTGGGCCAATCGTGGAAATACACTTAGATGGAAACACAAAATATGTATAGGCTGTAGTGTATTCAACATACCCTGCAGTGTATGATATGGAAGATGATTGCAATAGATTCGGTACCTTGATGCTGTAAATTTTTGAAAAATCAGTATAAAATGTTTAATAAGGATTGCTACAAGGAAACAAGACTGGATGATTGTGAACATTTCAGAGCTTGACAGATTAGAAAAATATTTGACATTGTTTTTGTTTGTGTTCCACGCTTGGCACTGGTTTTATTTCTTGCAGTTGGTTGAGAGTAGCCCTATCTACAATGCTGTGTTCTAGGCTGCCTTGCCTGAAACAGGTGCATATCAGTTGTATAGAGCATCAATTGAAACATATGCTGCTTCCCTCATAAGCCTGTTTCTACTAGAAACACTGCAACACCCTTGAAATCGATAGAAGTGAAATAACACTCCCAATCTTACCTACGTTTTCACTGCACCTCTACTGGGCAAATGTGCTTTCGCAAAAACGCCATTGTTGCTGGGATCTAACTGAACAAACATTTAAAAGTTATCAAAACAATCCAATGTTTGCAATTTTTAAGACTGGTCTACAACTGTAATTTTCAATAACTTTTTTGATATACTGTATCAATAAACATTGAGGGACAGTTCAGGTTTTAGAATGTAGTTAATGCATTTACAGGCAATTTGTGTTTCTGCCTCAGGCCCGCAGTTTGCAATTCCCAATCAGTCCACATGCAGCACAGACAATACACATCAGATATGTTAAAGTATCTGTGTTTGGCAATGGCAATGACAAATCTGAATCTAGGTACAAGAAATTATGCCAAAACCACCACCACAAGTTGACTGCCATCCATTGTCTACACAAACCAATATTGTAACAAAAACTGCTATAATTTAGATTTGAAACAACCTTGCTTTAAACAATCCCAGGGTATTTACGTCAAGCAGTAGCCTGGATTTTGTCAGGATCACTGATACAGAAAACCAAATGTTTCTTTAGACAGGATACCGTGCTATTCATCACAGCCGACACGCTTCAGCGCTATATATGCATGCAGATTTAGCTAAATGCACGTACCTTGTCCGCTGTATTTGACCGTCTCAAGCCGGATCTCTGTCTGCAGCAAGCTTGTGCGAAACTTTGCGAGAATTATACTGAGCTCTTCAGAGAAGAGTTAGGCTGCCTCCGTGATTTCCAGTTGGAAATTAATTTCAGGTCTGACGCAAAGCCTGTTTTCTGCAAACCGCGGTCTGTGCCGTTCGTGATTCGTGAGGATCTCGCTCAAGCATACGAAGCGGGGATAACGAGAGATGTTTGGACTCCCGTTGAATTCAATGACTGGGGCACACCTGTGGTGCCAATTAGAAAAGCGCCACCGTCAGGACGGGTGAAAGCTAAGCTGAGAGTATGTGGTGATTACTCAGTCACAATTAACCCACAGCTGGAGGTACACCGTGTTGCAGTTGACTGCATCGCCTTGGACTACTGAGGGAAGCACAAGAGAAAGATGGCAATTCGGGGCATTTACTTACAGGAAAGCAACCAGCAGCAATAGAGCTCCCTCGACGAGTTCACTCTACTACTACTAGGTTGCACTATCATTATATAGGGATAAGTGAACTACGAT
>JGI24022J15233_10003030_pt1 | contig 16325 bp, 14 predicted proteins | sample Ectturendosymbi2_FD_15233 | JGI IMG/M metagenome (IMG submission 15233)
TCTATTTCATAATATTGCATGTTGTTCGATTATCCGAACAATTCACTTATCCGAACCACCCCTGGTTTTAATTAGTTCGGATAATCGGAGTTCTACGTATGTATGATTTTTACATAATTATATTATGATTTATTTCCAGATATCGATATTATTGTCAGTTAGTGTTATTTTCAAAGAGCATTACATGCTTAACCCTGCTCAGGTAACCTCTAAACACAAACACTTTTGTTGTCCTTGCCCAAAATTGGCAGATTTTGTTTATTCGCTTATACTGGCCTAACTGACAGTTTAGACGCGCGCGCAGGTTTTTTACAACTTAGCAAGTCTTCTCAAGCTCATCCGATCAGAAAAAACAACGTGTTGATTTGGGAAAATTTTTTATATGATGAAGAACAAAAGCAATTGTCGAAACAAAAATGTGGGAAGTGCTCCTAACAAATGAACGAAAAAGTAAAGAAAATCAAAATATTTCGCCAGAAGACGTCATTGGTGGTCGGTTTAAGGTTTAAACAGAACCTCATTTCAAGCTTGTGGTTCTACCTGGAATAAAAGTAAATTAGGTTGAGACATGAAATTCTTCTATTTTCATTGCAATTTTCAGCCACATTAATCAACCTTGCCCAAAATGGGCAAATGTTTTACGAAAATCAGGCATATAAGGTAAACTTGCCCAAAATGGGCAAATGCTTTACGACAATTGTAGGGCAATCAGATTGATCGCGGCACTGATATTGACTTTCATGTCTCACATACGGCCAGTCCCATCGCCACAGGGGGGATTTGGTGGGCTGAGCCCCACAAACAATGCTCCAAGCCCCCCAAATTGAAACATGAAAAACATAAATAAGTGCCGTTTTGTATATTTTGACAATCTCAAGCCATCGACAGGGAAACAAAAAACTCACTCTAACCATAACGTCGGGTGATTTTCACCTAGGGACCACGTGGCCACCACTCCTGTCCCGGTGTAAATGACCGGGGGTTAGTATTCCAGGGGTGTGAGTAATCTTTGCAGAAAACTTGAAAGTGATCAATGCCGGCAAGTGCTCCCATCGTTGGCAGTGGCAGTTGGCACGTGAACCTCGTTTTATTCTGTTTTGATGGTTGACAGGTTCCACAGCGTTGTCTGGTCCCAAAGTTCATACCCTCAACAAAATGCTTTGACCTTTTAACACAAGTGCACGCACAACAAGGAGCATACCTTTTTTGGCTAAGCCGAAGTTCTAGAAACTTCAATTAAGAAAAGAGAAGCACTTTATATGCAGTCTTTTCTTCCAAAGTGAAAGTCTGCTAAATTTTACTTCATTTTTACTAAGATCCTATTCTGTGCTAATCATGGCGTTTTCAAAAGGTAGCTGACATTGCTTCAGTTCCTGGTTTAAAAATACTTTGCGAACAGGTTTCTTTCTTTCAAGCTGGATGTGGACGCGTCTTGTCATAAAAAAAGGTTTGCGGTCGAAACACAAGACCATATTTAAGCAACGAAAGTACTTTGAAATATTCTGGAGATAAACAACTGTTAAGTTGTATGTATTTGAGGCTACCCTGGAAAAAATCATTCTTTATCGCTGTGCATTGCGCGCACTAAATAACGACATAAGAAGTGTGGACGATGTTCGCAAACACGATGGAAAAATCGCTCGGTTGTTTATGCTAACATAAAATCATTTCTGATCATGTTTTTATGCAAATCTTTATAAATTATATAACACCTCCGAAAAGCTTTACCTTTGCACTCGGAATACATTTAATACGCCACAGAACTAACGTTCCTATTTATTAACAATGCTTAAACTTCGCCAACAAGGTCTTCTGCCCCTGGCGTCGTAAGACAAAGCCCCACCAATCGCCCGCCGAACACTTCGACCGGAAATTCCCTCACTGGAGAAGACCAACACCCACAATGATTCACGCTACTTTGAAAATATTTTGAATTTTATTGCTGTTTTGCCGGAAATCGAAAACCTCTAATCTTTACCGAGCTTCTCCGAAAACGAAGGCCCGCTCTGTGATTTTGAGAAGTGCATCATGATGAAGCGAGCCTATGCGATGCACGGGCGTTAATTTATCATAAATTAAGGTTTACTTCGCACAGCCTTATGTATTTTTTGCATTGCAACGCGATCAATCCGCCAACCAGTAAAATAAAACTTTCAGCACTGGTGTCTAGGCACTCCGTAATTCAGCATTTAGTTGCACAGTTTTTTCTGCACTTGCACGCTCAACACGCATTCCATGCCAATGATGCAACATGAACTGCTTTTGTGGTGGGTGGTAAAACGTGCATTTTCAGTGAGAGAAACGGCTTCACACTGCTTACCTAACCGAGACCCTGTTTCTCAGCAAACAATCTTGTCAGGATCATCATTTTGCAATTGTGTTTGCAAAACGTTACACGTTTCTTGGGGCTGATAGGCTCTTTCATTTTGGTGTGGTGGTGATGCATGCAGCTGAGGCTAGTCAACAAAGCGTTTTACGCAAAATCCACAACTTTGTTTCTAACTTCATCGCTTCTACCTCTAACTTAGCTCTTTCCATGGTGAGATAATCTATTTCAGAAGTACTGCAAAATTCCTAGTGGCTATCGGTCAATCTTCCGATTAAGAAATAAAAGACGTCACTCTGGCAAATGTTTAGAACGCGGCAGGCCCGCAACCAGGGGACAATCGGTCAATTGCTCCCCGAAAATAAAAAAAATCTTTAGTTGGTAGGTACAACAACTAACAATCATTTTGCCCCCAATAATGAAGATATCAGCTGGTTGCGGCCCTGAAACCAGGTACCATAGACCCTCCTCCCCGAAATTGTCTAACAGGAATAAAGGCCGAAATAAGCATAGGGGCCCTGCATCAAACACAGTTTTATATTTGCATTTCTTGGAATTTGTGCGAAACAGAGGTACCGTTGTGATTACGTAGGAACAGTCCTGTTTGCAATCATAATATGCCGGCAAAGCCTACATGTTACTTCAACAACAGTGTTTACGCAATGAATGATTGTGTAATTTGCGCATATTTCAAACGACGAGCAAGCGAAAGCGCATTTGCGATGTACGGTCATGTAACCTTTGTGTACCGAAAAAAAGCTAATCAGCCATGGCTTGACAATAACGCAATTTATAACAAGTATCAAGCACTGAAGCATTTTACTGAGGTGCACATGCAGCTGACAAAGTTACTCGCGACGTTCGGCAACATTCACCCAACCTCTGTGGCGCACTTCGTTGAAACAAACTAATCGTTGTGGACCTGTTCGAAGCGATGGTTCTGTGCGACAAGATGGCGCCACCATACGGAAGTGACGCTCGCGACAAAAATGGATTATGTTGAAGTTATTCAAATAAATCTTTGCTTCTGGAGGAAGTTGATTTTTTTGATGCAACCGAGTGCTTGATTAAGTCCTGTACGTTGGTGAGCTAACCTACAATATAAACGCCCGGGGGCATCGTGCTCTTTTCTGCCCTCCCCCCTGGACTCACTACTGGCAAGTGTTGTAAGGGGTGTAACGGCTTTTATACGAGAATAGTTTTCGAAAGCTCTCTTATAAGGCCGAAGAGATTTCTGCAATCTTTGGTTTTGCCGCAGAGAAACAGTGCTGCGCCTGTTTATTTGAAAGATCTCGTTTAATTCAGATTTCGTATGTAAATTGGTTGGAAGGAACTACATTATCTATAAACACCTGAAAACAATCTTTGAAATGAATGGCTGTGAAATTGCCAGTTTGAAAGTAATATCCCTTTTTAAATAATCGACAAAATATCACGTTTTCCAGATAACTGCGACTTTGCAAGAAAAGCTTCGTTCTGAATAAACGTTTCATTTCAAAGCGGTTATGAACTCCTGAAATAACCTGATTAACAACATATTGACTTGCCCCCACCGGACCGCCAGTGCGGCAGCGCATGGTGTACTTTTGGTTTACGATGTTAGGGCCGCGCCTTTTGCAGTTTTACAGTTGGAATGACGAGATGCAAATAGAGAACAATATATGTCGAGCTGAGAAAACCTTTTTTAGAAACCTGTGCGTGTAAAGCAGCAGTTCCTAGTCGGGGGTGTTTGCTCACACTCAGGGTCGATGAATACGTTTCCCGGAACACACTTGTCGCACTGACAAGATTCTGTTGATACTTGACACATATACAAAAATAAATTTCTAGTTGATGACTGAAACGTAACTGCTTGTATTAGAAGACAGTCCTGAGATTCACAGAGTTTTAAACAACGCTGCAGTATTATTTTGAGCAGCTTATAGTACGTAAATATACGAGCATGTTCAAAGGCGAAATTTTGAAACGTGTTCGATACGCGCACCTAAGATGTTGGGGTCACTGTATACGTTAGAAATCGACAATAACCCTTGTTTTACTTTTACGTTATTATGTTTCCAGTTTCTGATCTTTTTAACCAAATTGAAACGATTTTGCAAAACTGATATTTACGTATATATTTCAACATTAACGAAATGCTATGTACGAAGAAGAAACTGCAATTTACGGACGTTGTAATTTTGCAAACACAAACTAATGACGTAGCAGCAATAGAATGCACGATGATTACATAGAAGACCGAGCCACGCAGAATATTTAGTAAGAAATTAGAGCTGGGCAATCGTTGCTGAGAAGCACTAGGGGCAGCTCGGTATCTTTAACCAAGAATGCATGTTTACTTTTCGAAAAATCACAAGAATGTCATAAACTTAAAAAGCAGGTTGAAGTTGAAAAGTCCGACAGGCCAGGGACTGTTTTATCATATCCTAAAAATGTCCACGCATTTGGATTTTAATCAATTTCTTTTCGAACGATCTTCGTGTTGTCATAAATTTGAAAGGAACGGTTACCTGGCAAACCTGGCTTTTGTCAGACCAGAAAGGATGAGACGAAACAATCAAAATAAGGCGTCCACAAACGTATGAAAAAACTCTCATTGATTACTTTGAATCAAATAGATCTTTGATTAACACTAATCTAGGAAGAAGATTGATAACGGTGTACATTATCTGACCACATACTTCTGAGAGGCGTTTCAAGTTGAGAAGGAAAATTCTGTTCTATTTGCATTCCATGGGAAGGCCAGAAGTAGCCAGATCTTTGCGATAATTGGTGAGAACCATATTGATGGTTGGGAGGAATTTCTTCATTTGCATCAAACTTGCGAGTGACTCCACTTAAGTGAACTTTCTTAAACATCGTGTTAGAAACAGGCGGAAAGGGGTTGATGATGGATTTCTGTCCGAAGCGCTTGTTGGTTGGTTTGAATCCACTCATAAATAAAAACAAGACGTTATGCAAACCTACCATTAGAAATATTTTGTAAGATGGCACAGAATAACAAACCCCTCTGTAAACCTAAGAAAACCGATAGGCCAGCTCCTCGCCTTCATACAACACATCATGCTTATTTGTCACAATTCATCATTCGAAGTCCATAACTGGCACTAAACAGCTGATCTTATTTACAACTTACCATCACACAATCTACCCAGGGATGAATTAATAAATAAGCCCCACATGTTAAGTGTTGCGTCGCGCCTTCAGCAAAACTACAAGTACTTCGCCAACAGGCAGACCTCCACATTCTTTGTTCAAGTAAATAATCTCCGCCAAAGTGACGTAGTCGTATCAAATCGGAAAGTGTTTTGATATGATATAGATTTCATGGAACTATACTCATCCTCAGCACTGAAATCTTATGCAAATTGAAGCTATAAAAGTGAGTATTTCTTTCATATCTTGCGAATAAATAATGAAGAATGTTGCGTTTTTCGCATAACCCATTAGCACTAGTTTGATTTATTGCGTGTTAATGTCAAGACATGTTTATTCAACTGTATCACCCGCAGCTAAACACCGTGCTTTACGGTTTCTTTTCTTCACTTGGGTCAGTGTTAAAAACACCAACTTCAGCAGTTTTATAGCGTCTCCGTGACATTAAAACTGCTTTGCGTTCATTCTAAATCAAATTTCGCTGCACATTGGAAGTTTAATGCAATGCATCGAAACTCAATGAACTGTGCAGTCACTCCCACGCTCAGCCTCAAACATGAGTATTCTAAAATCAATGCCAGTAGGGGGCGCAAAAGCGTTTGCAGCTTTATTCTCTTTCAATTGCTTGCTGCGATGGAGTAGGATCAGGGACTAGATTGATATAAATTTGTCTGGACAGCTCAGAAATTGGTGTTTAAGATCTTAAGAAAGATAAGACATTCCGACGCTTGCAAAGGACCAGTTTTCTTTTGATGCTTTTGCATCTGAAGCAAGACAAAGCAAGACCTGCAACAGCACAACCAGCTCTAAATATCAGTGAGACCTCCCGTGGATATTAGCTCCAAGATGAACAACTGTATAGAATGCTTAAACGTAGATGCTGTAAAAAACTACACATTTCATCGCATGAACGCGGTGATTTTGGTTGGCCCGCACAAAATCGGCCTGCGACCGCAAACGATCACTCGGTGATCGAACAGCAGCAATCATACGGCAGAAGTACCTGTGCAGTTTGAAGTGAGTCTTCAAATTGCTACTGGAACTGAAGCGTTTGTGGCAAACTAAACATTCGTGAGGTTTTTCTCCGGTGTGCACGAGATGGTGTTTCTGCAGGTGGGCGAGTTGCGTGAAGCCTTTACCGCACTCGGTGCACTTAAACGGCCTTTCTCCCGTGTGTACTCGCAAATGCACCTTTGCATAAAACAATAGCTTCCACAGCGCTGATAAGAAAACGACATCGTTTGGAATACCAACTCATTTCGTTTCTTTGCAGCACCTTTTGAAGCGCGTTACTGGTAATAGACAAATATCTTAACAATTTACGTAACAATAACGTATGCCAGTGACGTAGTCAAAGCGGGTGGGGTACATAGGTGATGACTCCAATTAAAATGCATAGTTGAAGGGTGCTGTGTTGCAAGCTGCAAAATTGCAGTGTTACATCAACACAATACGTTACGCATGGACCATCTTCACGCAGGTCCGAGTGAAGCAGAGATGTGCGGACTCTGATACTTTTTTGGCTCCGTATCACATCCCGTTTAGCAAACTTTCGATCCGCGTCCGCTCCGACTCTGCTGCTACTTTTGCCACAAGCATTTCGACGCCTGTTTGACTCAGCGTCAACGTAAACTATAATCGAGCAAACACACATAAATATCAAATTTTTTTGTGGAATTGAGAAATTTACCGCGCGTGAGTTTGTTCAACTTTTTCCTACATGCGGTGGTTTTGCATTTGCAATAGCATCGACACTGAAAGTTGGTTAAGTACAAAGCCCCATGCACATTGCCGTGTGCACTTGTATACAGTATTACAGCAGTACATACGTACGTCAGAGTTGTAAGTCGGGCCGGGTGTCGGGACAGGTTTGGGCTTAAGTTTGTCAAAAGGTTTCGGGCCGATTTCGGGCCTGCATACAAAGCTTTTTCATGAAATTCAGAGTAACGATTTTTTTCTTTCTTACATTTGTTGTGCTCACCGTGGTGACTTCCATGAGTGAAGTGATTGTGATTTTTCTTCAGCTAAGTCTATTTACAAATACAGCTGCGTTCTTTTGTTCTCTGTTCGGATTAGTCTCACACTCCTTTTGAGAAAGCGATGGCAGTGAGAAAATTAGCACTCGATGGCATTGTGTCGAAGAGATCAATCACTCTCGTGATTCTTGGCTTGTTTCAAGAAACGATGGCCTACAAACCGGCTTTTTATGCCTATAGCGCTATACTAGACAGTTTCTTTTATGCCTATAGCGCCATCCTAGATAGTTTCGTGATAGTTTCATTTTTTCTTGAGAAACATTACATTCTGCAACATTATCTTTAACTAACAAGATAAATTTGTGCTTGTTTAAGCCAATGTTTTGGTCAAGATGTGATAAAACCGTGCACTTGCAGCTATACCCGTACACTACGTTTTTTGATGACCCACAGTTGCACATGTCTTGACTCAATCGAGAAATTTGGCTTTCGGGCCAAAATAGAGCTTCAAAAATATATGTCGGGCTCGGGTCGGGTTCGGGCTTCAAAATGAGGCCCGTTTACAACTCTGACGTACACTACAGTACATAGTAGGCTCGCCTGGCGGCTACATGCAGGTTCCGAACGGTGTTGCAAAGGTAAATTGATATTCTTGTAATTTCATTGCTTTTCATGACAAAGAAATTGCCAATACCACAAAAATTTTTGCTTTATTTTCATCTGGCAACCCTGGTGGGATAAGAGAGGTTCTGACGTTTGTGAGGAAAGCACTTTGAGGGCATTTGCAAAACGTTTGTACCGTGGTTGATTGCATTAGATCAGGGTCGGCAACCTAGCCGACGGCCTGCGAGGCGGATCCAGCCCGCCAAGCAAACCCATCCGGCCCACAAACCAGTTACAAATTGTAGTAACTGTATGGCCCTCCTAGTGATATTGTTTTTTACGAATATGCCCTCCTTGCAACTTCTTGTATTGCATATTTATGCGGAACTACTTATGAGAAACCGCACAGTGCTATACATGTACCGTATGTCGTATTTTCCATTTTCTTTATGAACTGTGAAAATCAGGAGTTAATCTGATTAAAATTCCATAAATTCCCAAGTTTTAACAGAATCATAAACAACAAAGGGAACGGAATTGTTGCTGGAAAATTAGTACGACCCGCCATATCTTGCAGAGTATGTTTTTGGCCCGCGACTAGGGAAAGGTTGCGGACCCCAGCGCTAGATGTATGATGACGTCACAGGGGCGATGAAACTCGGTGCAACTCCTGGTGACGTCACTGACATATACGCACTTGACTTTTAAAAAGGGTACAAAAACAAAACAATCACTGAATCAACTGGTTAACCAAGCTACACCACTTATGAAGTAGACTACTAACACTGTAATCACACTAGTTCGCATACAGATGGAATTGCAAAATACTTTACTTTGAGGTTGGAAAGTTGTCCAAATCGCTTCAGACATACGTTGCATTCGTAAACGATCCGGCCATTCTCCTTGCGCAGCGGGTAGGGCAGTGAACGATAACCTGTATGTGTCTTTCGTGTTTTGGGTTTTTCTTTGCTATCGCTGAAAGCAAGAGGTAGCTTTAGACACAAAATGTTGACTTGGCTCATAGTAATCATCAAAAAGCGCAGTCGTTTTTTAGAAAATGTTGGCATGCTTTCGAACCTTTTGAAATGGCAAACGTCGATAAAAATGTGCGTCAAAGGGCTTACGTTTGACTCAATCCCGGAACCAGGAGGGGAAAACCGGGCAATTGCCCCCTCCGACATTTAAAAAAATATGTTTAATTATTAGGTGCAACAACAAGTTACAATGCATTTGCGCACCGTCTCCCCCAATATAGCAGCTGGTTGTTGCCCTGGTTTCATTGATGACCTTGGAGCACACTGAAGTAATGTGATACAGCTTTGCTGCGCGGCAACATTTCTTGCTGTGTACGACAACATGTTCGACCACACTTAAGCTTGTTTATGAAAGTATTTCATGCAATGCAAAACCATTGACAGCTCAAAGATGGAGTATTTTGAATAATATTCACCAGCTTTGTCACTTCCTCCTTTTATAAACCAAGTAGGTTGACTTAAATAAGATAGAAACTAACTTGTTTTTGAATTACTGAACGGTACCAAAAAGTAGGCTTTCGTTGCAATTTAAGGTATTAAAGCGCCTTCGCTTTATCTCTGCACAACCCAAATAAAACATGCACTAAGCTGCTCATCGCACAGGTTATTGCTTTACATGAAACATTGCCTTCAACATTACTTCTGTGTCAAATGATCAGACGCGTTCTTTTGTATTGATCATGGCGTGCAAAGAGTATTTTATATGAAGCTTATGAGAAGAGAGTTGGTGTTAATTTGAATACATGCTACAAAATGCTGTACAGTCATTTCTTAATCTTCTGCTTCATCAGATGCATGGATAATGATGTGTTTTTGCACTACAAAAGTGCTTTCAAAACCGCTAAATTTTCAAAACACGAGATAGATGCAAAATTTAAAAAAACAACTGATTGGAAGCAAGCAGGCTGAAGCATGTTTATAAACTAAAAGGCAACCTGCGTGAAATCGGAATATAACCATTGATGAGTTTGTGCAGTTGTTTTGTAGATTCCGCGTAGTCTTGATGAGCCTCTAAATTCCCAACAACTTTTTCTTCCGTTTTTTTTGAAACCTCGCGGCGGACATCTCTTGTGCTGGCATCGGTTGAAAACAACGAGGAAGTTGGGAACATACAGCTGGCGTTTCCTGCAACGTCCTTTGTTAATTGAAGATAAAAGTTGGTGCATTTCGTGAATTGTGAAATGATGCCTATTGGAGAGCCACAGCAAAGGAAGCAATAGGAGGCGAGACGCAGCCATTTGCTTCAAAGTCAGTGGCGTAACTAGAGGTTTGAGCCAGAGTAGTAAAATTTAGCTGAAGGGAGGCCTCTGGCCACCGTAGGGGTACATTAGCAAACAGTCAGAAAAAATCTGAGAACCGATAGGGGCCGTTCGGGGTCAGTGCCCCCGAAATTGCGTTGTGCTCAGAAGTGTGACGTCACAGTTTGTTTTAAACACATAATAAACACAAGAAACTTGCCCCCTTAAAATGTATTCTCCCTCCCAAACTTCATTTCAGCGGTTGAAAAATAACCATCATATTTTACTCCCGGGCTGCGATAGAATTGCGAAGTGTTGACCGGTCCGCTGTTACAAAAAGGTTGGGGACCATTGGCTTAGACAGCAAGAGAAAAAGACCGCTCTTCAGCTATTTCTGCGTTGATTGCGATTTCCTTGCATTCTTTCACAACATTATAAGAGAAAATAATGAAATTATCCTGCAATCAACCCAGTTGTAGTCTACGTGAATTTACTTACGTGTTAGGTTCTCTGCTCGACCGAGATGCAGCTGAGTAGATGTTGAGGTGAAATTTCCCCTCCCTTGTTTTTCTTGTTCATTCCCTGAACTGCCAGCACCGTTTGGCAGGAGTCTTGATGTTACTGGCGTGGAGTTAAAACTAAGCCAGGACTTCAAGAAATACGGGTAGAGCGTTGCAGCTGCAGCAATGAACGCATTGTAGGTGTTAGAAAAAGATCTTTGATCGAAATGTTCTTGCGGCTGAGGCATTTCACTGCGCAAAATATCGGTTAAGACGTGGGCGAACCTACTTTTTGACATTTCCAAATTCTTGTCGGTAATTGTTCTGTACGAGGGAACGCACGCAATTGATCCCTCATTGCGTTTGCTCTTCGGTGTTTCAGGTTCATAGTGATAGTGTTTTGCAAATTGCGATAAATTATATGTAGTTACTCCAGTTGGTTGACTCTGGTTTCTGCAGAAACCAGACTGCTTCGTGTTGTGGCGGAAAACCACTCGTAAGTCCAAAGCCTCGTTTTCAGCAGGAAAAGCATCTGGTTTGCTTGGGATGCCGAGTGGTGGTGAACTGTCAGAGCGATATGTCATAGCTTCCATAGCTAACTTGCTCTTCCTTTCCAGCAGATAATTTTTGCTGAAGAAGAACTTTGACTAGCTGACTTTTGCAGCATACAGACTAAACCGTAGCACAAACTCTATGAAACAATGAGTTGCTATTTAATACAGGTGGCTTTGTCCAGTCTATTTTGGGAACATTCGTAGACAAAGAATATGACCCGCAAAATATTTTCTTTATTGCATCAGAAAATTAAAAAAATAACTGCATTTTCCTACTACAATCGTCATTTTAGTACATTTTATGGTGTAGTAGAGCGAAAGCACATCTTTGCTTTTAGAAATCATACTTTTCAATATTCCTCCCCGTCCCGACGACATGACGTTGTTACGAAATGGCCGGTCAGTGCGATTTTCATAAACGAGGAGTGCCTCGGTACTTCTTGCTCTCTACTAAAACGTGTTCTTGATTCATTCTCAGTTCCACTCATTCTTTCTCGTGTTTCTGACTGCAGCCTGCTGGTGATCTGAGAAAACGTACTGCGTCTATTCATGAGATAAGACTTTGTTTCTGACAATTATCGTATACACAGACTTCCATAAGAGCTTAAACGAGGTTTTCCACACAGTTTAAAATCTGCCATTACGTGCATAGGTGTAGCCAGGGGAGTCGAAAGGGACCATGGGCCCCCCAAATTTTGGAAAATATAGTCTTTTTGTGCTTTGAGAGGCGTTTTTCCAAACAAAATAGTGTTATTCGCCTAAGAACTAACATTTTGCCTCCCCAAATTCCCTCCCATCAATTTTTGAGCTGCCTACGCCACTGCTCACGTGTGTATGAGGCAAACACAAGCTGCTGGAAAAAGAGAGCTAGAAAATTCCACATTATAGATCTTACGTTGTAGCGCAGCATAACCTTGATGAGGTAACGAATGCTACTATACTTTAACTGTTGCGCAGGTTCCGCTCGGTGTGAAAATAAAGACTTGTCAACTCGGTGTCATTTTTTCGACTTTCCTGCCCAAACCTCGGACTTCAGAAAAAAAGGAAAAGCTTTTCTGTGTAAACGAAATTCAAACAACGAGTGTTGAGGAGCTTGCGTTCAATTTCCCTGGATCTGTTCTGCCAAAAACAAAGGTTTACCTGTGAAACGGCGTGCCGTACTTTTCAATCGCTTCGTTCTCACCTGACAATGAAGGAAGTTGCTACTACTCGTCGATGATTGTTTAACAATTCAACAGAAAGCAAAAAAACCTACTGCATACACTTTGCCTTGGCTGAGGGATTTTTAAAAATGCTCGCTCATTGCGAAGCAGACCGTGCCTTGTCTGATGCCGCCTATGTTTTCTACTTTCACTGACGCCTGAGTTCTGACTGAAGAGCTGATGACGAAATCCGCCACTTTCGCGAAACGCGCAAATTGCGAAACGTTGAGAGCAACTTGCATTTCTGTTGTCGGTGCTTGATTACAGCTAGCAGCGTTTCGTGAATTCAAATGCACTTGATTACGTACTAACTGCACGGCATCTTGTTTGCTTTTGTCCTTCAACATGTACACAAATCAGGCGCCCACCAGGTACAAGTCCTACGATCAGCTTCTCTTGGGCTTGGTTTTCTCTGGTTGTTAAATACCAGGCCATTGTTTCACTACAAACAACATTAATTGTTGGTTTCAGGTAAGCCGCAATGTAAAAAAAACTAATTGTAAAAGCGAAATTCTTTTTAAAGAAAACACATGAATAGCTTTTGTTGAATAACAGACGTTTCCCTTCCGGAAGTTCTTATTCCATCTTAAAAACGTAAAATGCGATGAACCATGTTTCAGTATAAACCGCACGCTGAAACAAGTGCCTGAAGATGTTCATAATATCTTCACTGCCAGGCGGTTTTCCCTCCAAAACCCCAAGGGTTCGCCAAGCTATTTTAGTGGTTTGGGCGTTTTTTTCGCCCTGTTTCTTCATTTTAGAAAATATGATGTAAATGACATGAAACAATTTTACCCACACAACAAACAACCGCATAATCTTTATTTAATAGCTTGCCTTAGTGTAGATCCTCTGAAGTTGCTTGGAGCTACCCGAGACCGACCTATTTGGAAGATGCGAAACCAAGTAATAAAAAAATCCAAAAGGAAATCAGATGTGACAGGAGTGTTACTGTTGTGACTTGATTGTTGCAATATTTTGTTTTCTCTATGAATGTAATTATCAAAACAACTGTCGTTTGAAAATATCGCGAAACAACAGAGACGACTTGATGCAAAAAATCAAAACGAGAAGATCAAAATATATTCCAACGATTTGGTTCAAGTTAAAACCTTTTTCTCTGGGCAAAATACATTATGTTCGTTGAAGTCCCCACAGGTCAAAAAGTTTGGATCACACATCTACGGCGATAACTCGCCAGCCGATAGAGCTAGAGAGCTCTTCTAAGTCTCTAAAATGCGGGAAGTCCTGTAGTTTGGATTTTTTTTATTTGGCAAGTTTTTGTTTTGAACTTTTTGAGGGTTGACGACACTACTATCGCAGTTCAAGGGTTTTTGGATAATGTCATCATAGCCAGAGAAAAAATTCAAAGGGCAATTTCTTTCTGTTTTCTTTAAAACTCTAAGCGAAACTCCGCATCTTTGGAGCCCTTGATTGGCCTTGTAGCGTTTGTGGTTTGCCGCTTATGGCTAAAAAACACAATTTAATTAGTTAATCCCCTAGGGATTCATTAGACGAAAATATTAATTTTTACTAAGCAAGAACCATCAACGCTAAAATATTAGATCGAAAAGGCATAGCCAAATTTCTTTAGGTAACAGTCAACTAAAAATTGAATATCATAAGGAATTTATCAGAGTATGTGTTTCGCCTGCTAGGTAGATATCATCAGCTTATATTCATCTGGAAACACAGAAGTTGTTTTTTATTAAAACGTGGGTGAATCTGATCGTCTGTAACGTGATAAAAAATTAGTCTTTGAAACTCAAGAAACATTCATCATTTCTATTACAACTGAAGCAGAACTGAAAACCTGAATAATACTTCACCTAAGCACGACTTTCACGTTTCAGGCCAGAAGCTATCAAAATCATAGTTGCCTTGATTCATTTTCCTAAAGAAAATCGCTAGAGTTCACGCCATGCAATGTTTTTCCTGTTGCAACCGACTTAGTGGAAGATTTGGGAACACCGTAGCAACGTTTTTCCCAAACATTTTACGTGGATAATGCTATAAGTTCTGGATTCCTCAGTAAAAGCAATAGCTGTTTATAACAGTAGAAGACTTGGATTTGGTCGAAAAATTAAAGATTTTGATTTACATGCCTTCAGTCTGCAGCTGTGAACAGGTCTTTAGAAAGTACATATTCCAGTAACAAGTACGGTGATTCTCATAAAATATCACCACTTTGAAAAAACGAAATTTGCTCTAAACGCGATTGGATTTGAAATCAACAAGCCGATACTGCTATTTAATGTAAAACAATGATTCGTAGGGTAAAATAGAAGAACCAAACCTAGAGACTGGCATTGATGCTGTCACAATTTTACTTAATGTCATACAAGTTCTGTGATGCGTCTATTCCCCTAGCGTTGCAAATTTTTTCTAAATGAAGGTAATAAGCATGGACGTCGGAAGGATTTTTTCCAGGGGGGGACACCAGGTGAATTTTTCCAAAATTTTTCTAGGGGGAAAAAGTGGCAACATTTGCTTTTTCCCACTCGAAACTACGTAAGCAACCTTTTTGCTAAAATTTTCAAAATCCAGGGGGCACCAAGGCGGGGTCCATGGTAATAACTGAACTATTTGTGCCTTTTCACGTCAAAAAAGGCAGACGGGGTGGTGACAGTTGCGGAATTAGGACAGGGAAATTCGGGTATAACGGAGACGATGTTTGGAAAACGGCCAAATCGTTTTTGGACACAGGACATTTTGCGGGAAAATAGATCAGCTTATTTTTGTAGCACTGTTGACACAAAAAGTTTGGGCACAAATGGAATTCGGGCCAGTTACAATTTTTCGGAGCAAACGATTTTCGCCCCGCCTGAAAAAACGTTTTCGTTTTCGGGTCTGGGAATGCGGAACATCTGAGGAATAAAATTTAGAACAATCTTTGAATTTATTTATTGGAACGCGGATGCGCTTTTGTTTTCGTGCAGTTTCAAACATCTTTCTTTAAATTGGCCACTACCGTTAAAATCTGAAATGGCTTCACCTGGATCAAGCTGTTAGCTTCCGCTATATGTTTTCTTTTGGTGACACGCAGCAAAAGATCAATTACGAATAAACCTTGCCTTTCACATTGTTGTGCCATAAGCTGCACCATTTTGTTTTTATTTTTCTGCCTTGACTCTGTTCTCTCTGTTTACGCCTGACGGATGCATCATCACTTTACACAGCAAGCGGTTTTTTAACCACTGGAATTCATTTTGCCGTCTTGATTTACTCTCAGCGTCAAAATTACGTTGAAACAAAGCGCGTGTGACTTTTGACTTCAAAATTCAATCAGAACAATAAAAGGCTGTTCCTAAAACTGGATTAGAGCCTAGTAGATAACTTTGAACCAACGAACAGAGAACCAGCTCGTACCGACGGGACAACTTCGCAGTTGTGATGGTGTTACTTGCATGATTGAGGCCTGACCTTTACCAATGCAAGCTCGGTGCAATCTATCGCTCGCTATTCACGGCCGCTAAACTTTTTCAAATGATTCACAGCGACAAGTGATCTTTTGCCATTTGACTGTATCTACGCAAAGTGGTGAGTGGTGCTCTGAGAGCGACTCCGATATTCAGTTGCAGACCACCCGATTGGTCTCTAATGTCCGCCGGTGATTTACCTCTTTCCTGCCTCGCATTGTACGGCCACGGCTGGCGAATGAGAACGTGATCGTGTTTTGCACCGTGGATGACAAATCTCCTCTTGCTCGAACGATGGACTCTGTCCCGGAAAGCGG
>JGI24022J15233_10003036_pt1 | contig 16318 bp, 13 predicted proteins | sample Ectturendosymbi2_FD_15233 | JGI IMG/M metagenome (IMG submission 15233)
GCCATGCATGGATCAGAAACTAAGGGCTGATGCTACAAGGCAGAAGGCGTTTGAAATGTAGGTCTGGAGAAGATTGGTGAAGGTGAAATGGATGGAAAAACAAAACAATGCGGGGCCTAGAACCAGCAGTTTTCCGATGCTTAAAACCAGCAGTTTTCAGTTGATTTGCCAACACCACAGCTCCTCTGCCGATTGTGCCAGAGGGCTGTCCAAGGGCTCAAACGGATCAGCCAGTCTTCTTGTCAGCACTCAAACAAATTTTTTTTGGTTTGGGGTTGCGGATTTTTTGTGAGTGATGTCATAAGTGAAGTACATTTGTGGCCATTTTGGTTCATGTTGCCTGACCTAGGGCCCAACCGCTAGGCCAAAGTATTTTGCCGAAGTTTTCATTGGAAACTAGGCTCGAGTCTGAGTCTTTTAAACCTTTGATCAACTTTCTAGCATTTCTGGTTCAAAAGTTATGATCTAAAATAAACGAATTAATTATCTCATTAGTCAAATAGTTTTATTACATTAGATCATAACTTTTGAACCTGAAACCCCAGCAAGTCATCCAAACTATCAAAAGACTCGGATTGTAGCCTAATTTCAAGTAAAACCTTCAGCAAAATACTACCATCTAACGGTTTGAGTCCAGGGCCAGGTCAAGTGGGCCAAAGTGGCCCAAAAGTCCTCCACTTATGACGTCACTCACAAAAAACCCGCAACCCCTAACCAAAAAATTTTTTGCGTGCAAGCTGCAGGACTTGCCGCATCTTTTGACCAGCCCAGTGGCACTTACCGGACCAGATAAATTCTTGTGCAAAGCCACGTGCATTTCCGTGTTTGTTTTTTCAAAGATCCCCGAAACCGGACGGACGCCAAAGTGTTAATCTTGGAAAGGAACAGTTTGTTATCGGCAATTAGGAAATGAAAAATGAGGTCGATTGGTCATATTCTGAGACATGAGAATATGCTGCGCACTGTGCTGGAAGGTACAATGAAGGGAAACGCCAAAGAAGGAAAATAATTGAAATGGTAGATGATATCATGACTGGCATTTATGCACAAATGAAAGGAAGAGCTGGGGATAAAGAATGGTGGAGGGATGTCATGAGAGCAGATTACCTTGGGTGATGATTGGGAACATAAATAGACTTCAACGACTTGGTATGCAAATCTGCGATACATATTGAACAGGATGGGCACCAAGAATAGAAACTATATGTAAGTGGCACAAACAAGCATTAATACAGTGATTCTAATAGATTGATCTAGGTGAGTGTGAGCTGTAAGTGCTTGTGAACCTGGTGAACATTTCATTGTACTTGCTAATTGTGGCAACGAGAGCGAATTCCTCAGTTGATCGTTAGCTATTGTTTGTTGCTGCCAAAGTCTGAAGCTTTGCGCGTATGCTTGCTTGCTTTTTGACAAGTTGCTTGCACCATTACACAGGACAACACAACATTTGTGGCAAAAAAACATCATTTTGAATGTTTAAAAAAATTGCAGTTACTGTAAGTTTGAACCACATTCCATATACTGGACAAAGAGAAACTACTTACATTTCTCCTAGATGAACTTGTGCCAGTCTGCAAACATCGTAGATTTCAGATAAATATCCACATAACTCAGAAATTATTTTGGCACCAGAGTTGGCAAAAACATTTGCAACTTTAGTTAACCCTTCCTCTAGTGAACGTATTGTAACTTTCACTGGGCACCATTTTTCCTGAGATAACTCCTTCAAAAGTATTGACAACTGCTTCATTATGCCAGAACGCAATTTACGCAGTTCAATCTTGGTTACCAATGATGATCGTTTTTCCCCATTGTCATTCATTACAGTCTGTGTAAAACAAGACAAACAGTCCTTTGTCACCATAAAGCATGGTTATACCACAATAACACTTTGACAAGGAATTTAGATCAAAACAGTTGTTTCAGCACTTTTCTACACAAATAACAGTCAAAACATGAGATAACAAGAATAACCTCACGTTCAATAGAGTTAACCTTACATTCAATACTGTTTAAAGTTGGATCGGTCACATTTTGAGCACAGCCACAGCACAAGTATGTAATATACATAACGTATGCAATATGCAAATTAATAGCACATCAGAAAAGATGCAAAGGTACTTCCACATTAGTAAAATCTAGACATTAAAAAAACACATTTTGTGATCAGATCTGACAGCCGATTTTCATGAACATTTTGATTTGTACCAACAAACCTGTACATAAAGGAAAATACAAGTCAAACAGCACCTACTCACAACACAAACAGTTTAACAACTTTGCAGAAGTTATGCTGTTAAGGAAAATATAATTGTCTTTAAAGCATGCTTGAAATCATGTAATTCATTTCGCATTGGAAAAATTCATTTTGCATTGGAATGAATGCTACATGTTCACTTTACACTTTGTCCTTCAAAAATCCTTTGGAGTTCCATTTCATTAGCCTACTGCATTTATAAACTATGATTGCATGTTCATGACAACATATCAGAATAAAAAAATAGAATAAAAAAATAAAACACAAGTCCAACACAAAAGCGGGCATGATCTTCACATGGAAGATATGGTTACAACCTTTTTGTACATGGTGATTTGCAACGAAATTTTGAGCGAATGTTCATAATATCGAAACGTATTAATCCTGAAAATTTTATTCAAATTTACCAAAAACATTTTGAGTTATGAAATTTTGCATCAAGCCACCTAGCTTGGCCAAGGCTACAAGATTTGAAGTTAGTTACATAACTTTTTTCATACTTATTTGTTTGCAATGCAAGTTTACAACGATGTTTTTCATGCCAACCTGCATAACTCCTAAAAATTTCGGGAAAAATGAGCAAGAAATTTTTGAGTTACACGATTTTGCATCCAGCAACTTTTGTTACGCCTAAGCTACAAAACTTTCTCCAAAACACTTTAAAGATAAATGCTTTTTGCAAAGAAAATTTATTAGGGTTGTGTAGTTGCTTCATGAAGCAGCACAAGTTTCTGAGCCAATTTTTTGCAATAAATTTTTTAGAGCACTGCTGTCAAGCTTTTAAAATCAGTGAAAAAAGAGGGGAAAGATGTTGAAGGAGGAAGATTCATGAGAGGGAAAGATGGGAGGCTAAACTTCAGTGTTACAGACAGGGGAAGAGTATGGAAGTACCAGATGGAAGAGATCATGAATGAAGAAAATTAATGGGATCATATGACAGAAGTAAATGTAGTAGAAGGACCAATTGAGAAGGTTAACTGAGAGATGGGGAAGGTCATAAGATGAAACCAGGAAGATAGCTGGACCTTTAGAAGTGTGGAGATGACAAATGCAGTTGGAGATATTGGGATTGATACTGTGATGATACTCTGTCAGTGTGTGCTAGATGGGACGGAATCCCAGAGGAACGGAACACAAGTGTGACAACACCAACCTTTAGAGGAAAAGGGGATGTGATGAGCTGTAGGGAATATAGAGGAGTGAAGTTACTGAAATCTGCTATGAAGAATTAGGAATGCTATGAAGAAACTGAAAGATGTGCAAATTGGATTTATGCCAGGAAAGGGTACAACAGATGCTTTGTTTATCTTTAACAAAGATACAAGAGGAATATTGCAATGAAGGAAAAGATCTGTACATGTGCTTTGTGGATCTTGATCATGTCGCGAGGAAGGTAGTGGAGTGGGCAATGATGAAGAAAAGTTTACCAGAGATAATGGTGATATCAGTGATGAGTCTTGATGATGGAACGAATAACACGAGTTTAAAGTTAGGAGTTTTATATTAAAGTTGGAGTACATCAGGGATCAATGTTGTCTCTATTATTGTTTGTGATCATAGTTCATGAAGTCACACCACATACCAGAAAAAGTTTGTTGAAGGAAATCCCATATGCAGATGACTTGGTTCTGTTGAGTGAAATCACTGAAGAACTAAGAAAGAAGTTTTATAAATGGAAGGAGACGTTGCAGAATAAAGGTTCCAAGGAAGGTTAACATGGTGAACACAAAAGTGATGGTTAGAGGACCATAAGGAGAGATGACAATGAGTAAGATAGATCCATGTTGTATGTGTAGGAAAAGAGTAATGGACATCTTAATTTTGTGCATGAATTACAGGAAACAGAATCATAGAAGATGCACAAAGATCAAGAAAGTCATGCCTGGTTTGGCAAATAAAGTTGTCTGTGCTTGCTGTGGAAAAGTTGTAGAGAGAGCAGCAGAACCTGTTGCAAGTTATGCGATGAGGCAGAAACAGTGAATGGTTTCTGTTATTTGGGCAACCAACAAATTGGATGTTAGTGGATGGTGTGAAACTGCGACAACATCCAGAACAGAGGTTCCAAGCTGGGGTATATATACCTCTACGGGTTTCAGAAGGGGTGCATTTGAGGCTAGCAATAGAAGGGAAATGTACATTACTTATATATAAAGGTATATTTATATATATATATATACATATATTATTTCAAAATATTATACATATATCAATGACTGAACTGAAGATGAAACTGAAGACACTGCAGACAATAGCATCTATCAGACATGTGTAAGATAGACTATTTTGCACAGCAATAAAACAAGGTATTTGTGAGAGAGTGCATCGATTCCGAGATGTACTGACAGAGATTTGGTAAAAACTATGTATGGTACAGAACTGATGTATCGAAAGAACTCTGACGAATTAATGAATATACTGGGATTTAGAGAAACTATGGAATTTCTGGCAAAAGCAAGTAGGGTGTGATGGTATGGACTGGTTTTGAGGAGATTTGATGAGAAAGGTGCTAAGTTTCAGAAGAGGCAAGTATTAGTAGAAGTCCATGTTTCAAATCCAGTATTATCCCCGACATGGAGGTGGCCAGATTAACATAATGACTTGCAATTAATTTCAGTCCCCTCCATTCAAATTGATTGAAAGCGTCCCCTTCACTCGTATCAATTTTCTTAATTTCCTCTTACACCCACCTTCTCCATTTCTATTGATCTTCTTCTTGCTTGTCATCCATTTATCTTGAAATCCAACACCCTTCTCAGCACATCCTCATCCTTTTTCAAAAGATACCCATCGTACCCTAATTGCTTTTGCCAACTTATCTACCATATCTTTACAAATCTAACATACCCATCAGTTCCTTGGTATTCTTCCTATCCATCACCTCAACGCCACACATCGCACTCATCATGCTTCTCTCAGTTTGTCCTAAAATCGCGATTTCATTTTCTCTCAAGCACAACAATTCGCTTCCATACAAAATTTCTGGTCTCACACAACTTTTATGAACTTTTCTTTGAACTGCAGAATGAACCTTTGCCCGCTTAGCAACTCACCATATTCTCTAAATTTCATCCAACCAACTCTTGCTGTTGCCGTCACTGCTGCCTCCCATCCACTACTGGCATTCACCTTATCCCCCAAATACTGAACCCTTTTACAGTTTCAACCCCATCACATAGCTCTTCCAATGGCTCCACCATCTCATCCTTTCCTATTTTACAACTTCCACAAATAAAATGCCTCACCATACTGGGTTTTAATCCTCTTCATCTTTGCACATCTCCCATTAATCGACCTTCCGCACCTTGTGCACAACAACAAGTTTACCATAACTCTTTCCACATATGCCACAATAGTCCATCTTACTCTTGAGTACTTCTCCTCATGACCCGCTAACCATCACCTTCGTCTTCCTAAAGTTAACCTTCATTCCCTTGCTCTCAAATGCAACCTTCCATTTTTTAACTTTTCTCTCAGGCACTCCCTAGTCTTTGTGGAAGAGGATATGAGAGGGATAGGGTTGCAGAAGGATGAAATCCTTGATCAAGCAAGATGGAGATATAGTATGAAGTTAATTCATGGCAGAGAGGAGGTAAATCTTGCCACCCCCATTTAACAGGGATAAAATCAGATTAAAAGTGGAACACTACATACTACTAGTCAAAGCAGATTGCTTAGGAGGAAAAAAGGATGGTGACTTGGCACCGCATTTAAGAAGAGCACATTCATTGTTGAAACAAGGGAAATGAGTGGTGACATTTTGCATGTTGCAAAATGGTAGATTATTGAACAGAAAATTTGCAAGTCCTGTTGCCAAACTTCATCTTCTGCTTCACTTGGAAATACAAGGTCATTTCTACCAGAGTGCAGTAGCAACTAAACAATTTATTTACGTATACTTGTGTGAACCAAGAACTTCAAAATGTACAAAACGTTTCAAAGCTTAAATCCTCAAGAGGGTATTTACTACATTTTGGTCACCTGAAAAAAGTTTAGAAAGGGTAGGCACTTTTGCTTGCAGCACTATAATACTAATCCTAATTAGGGCTAAGGATTTTTTATTCAAGAAATTTCAGTGCAACATGAATAGTTATCACACACAAAAGCTTGATGATCATATGCTATAGCATGCTGCAAGTTGAATAATATAATCAAATTTCCAAGGTGTTGCTTTCCATTATTTGGTTTCAAACATAATATGGACTATATTATAGTCCGATTCCTAGACCTCGCCTAACTGCAAAGATTCTTTTACTAGAACTTTTAACCCTTCACAAGCCAGCTGAGTGCGCATAAATATGTTTAAAAATCATATTGAATGTTTTTGACATGTAAAAAAACATTATAAGAATAAGTACAGTATAAGAAACAATGCTTTAGACTGTGGTTATCAACTTCTTGCACATAACAAACATGTCAATTCACAAAAGTTTCACATGTTTATTTATCAAACTTTTGTCAAAATATGTGGGAACCACCTTCACCAAAAAAAATGCCAAAAAAAGCCAACATGCCTACTAACTGTGTCAGTTTTCATCGGAAAAACAACCCTACAAATTAGCTACGAAATTGCATTTTGAAGTGGCTATGTCTCAAAATATAACAAACCTTTTGTGAGAATCCTCGCTGTAACAAAACCTTGGTATTTAACTAAAACAGTTGTGGTCCCTCAATATTTTTAGAAGTCAGCAAAGCTCAACCTCAAGAAACCTCCTTCACAACATGCTTTCAACAAACAATGTTGACAAAAATACTGCAGTTGCAAACATCTTACTTGTTTTGATGTTGCTTGTGCTGACTGCAGGTCATCAACGGGTTTTTGTGCCACTGCTTCAGGTGTGTACATGCCTGGATCTCTACTTTTGAAACTTCTACTTGAACTAATAGCATCTTGGTTAGGAAACACTCCCCAGTTTGAGCCTTGAACCACTAGCAATACAAAAGAGCATGGGAATACAAATAACAAAGATGTTGACAAAGTTCTTCACTTGGCCCAGTTATGCAGAACAAAACTTCTGAACAGCTCAACAAACATAACTTTCCACATGCTAAGATAACAATGAAGGTCCCTTGTGCAAAAAGTGGGACTTTTCTACAAAAGCAATATCCCTGCACAACCAAAGTGTCAGCATCTCAGGCCTCTTTCTTGATTTAACACAGGCCTGCGCAACTCAGAAAGCTTGAAAGTCCAAATTGACCAACACAAATACCCGAGGGCCGCAAAATCAATTTCATTTTGTTGTAGTTTGAAAGAAATTTTGGAACGACAATTATATATCCAAAGTTGGACTGTTGCAACATTTTTTACAACTTCGAAAGCTCTCACAGGCCGCATGCGAAGTTCTCGCGCGCCGAATGTTGTGCAGGACTGATTTTTAACTTGATCCGATAAACAAAGCTAAGGTTTGAATACAGACAATGTCCTTTCTTAGATCACCAAACATGAAATGTCAAAGTGTCAGTCTCAGTTTGAAGGAATGTGTGACTTCTGCACTAATACATGTAGGAAGGTTTTCGGGCATAACCAGAAAATTTAGCAGTTTTGATGTGCAGTGGAAAATTTCAGTGCCACCCAGTGGCTAAAATTCAGTTATACTGGACGGAAAATTTTTACAACTGGGCGGCAGTTTTGGCACCCAGTTTGTACTTATTTTAGGTCAAGCATGAACACATCATGGAAGTAGTTCAAATTATAATTTGAATTGTGTTTAAATCGGCAAAAACACTTACCAGTTTTCAGTTTCATTTATCCTCTATCAAGGAAGCAGTATCCTGTTGTCACATGGAAATTGTAGAGCTACCACTAATATATCGTTTATATGTATACTTTATACATTTGACAAAACAATCATCACCTCGAAGCACATTCGAAGCACATCCTTTATCTATGAAAAAAGCCTTAAATGGATATTTTGAGGTATGTCCAGGATAGCAGTCCAAAATCTTGAAATAGCACCTTATTACTGAATTCGGAATGTATCCATCAGGAGCCACAGGGAATTTTGCAATAACATCTGGACGCAGTGTAGCAACTGCAGCAGAAAATGGATGTTAATATCAAGTAAAGCAAATACATGCAAGTACAAAGCAAAGCCCAAGAATCAGAATGAGTGCACGGTAAAAATTACTGGGTCCAATCACTGAGTGAAGACACAACTTGCAAAAAAATCATTTCTAGAAAAGCAACATTCTTTCCTTCTTCAGCAGTAAAAAAGCAGTACATATAGGTTGGACATGTGCAACCCGCGGCCCGCTAGGTTTTATTCATGATTCTAAAGTGTTATTTCAAATGAATTGTATTCTTCAATTTTTCGTGCCACTCATTTCACAATCATTCAAGAAGTAGGAAATGTAACAATTTTTAAATACCTGGGAACCATACAGAGCAGGTGCCCAGAGGGTCTAAGTTAGCTGGAAAGGTAACCAATTTCTACTGGTATCACAATCTAGTATGGCTTCCTGTACAAGGAATAGGTGATCTGCCATGTCACGGGGGGTGTTTAACTGCACCCCCAAAATTGAGCTAGATCAGCTGGAAAGGTAACCACTTACAACCTGTTGCAAGATGTCCAGCATAATCCCACGAATAACAAATGACCAATGGCAGACGTTTTAAGTGGTGGGGCACACCCGCCAGACCCCCAAAATGACTCCCCCAAAATTGAGCTAGACCAGCTGAAAAGGTAACCACTTGAAACCTGTTGCAAGATTTCCAGCATAATCCTAGGAACACTAAATGGCCGATGCCAGACGTTTTAATTGGTGGGGCACCCCCGCCAGACGCCCCCAAAATGGCCACCCCAAAACTGAGCTAGATCAACTTAAAAGATAACCACTTGAAACCTGTTGCAAAATTTCCAGCAAAACTGAAGAAACCAGGGGCGCCAGATGCTTGAGAGGGTTTAGAGCACCGATCACGTCGCCACTGGGAGCTTGGGAGCCTTAGCACCCCGAACAAAGGTTTGAAACCTTAAAATGGAAGCACAAGAACACAATTGCTTTTCCCATCGACCTGTTTTCTGTTCTGTCATTTTTCTCAATCTGTTTGTGAAATTGCATTATCGCGATATTGTTGCGGTGTGCGGAAAAAAATTGAATGGAGGAACAAGGCAGTAGGCTACAACATTTATTCACTGTAAGACTTTCCTCTGTGACCAGGAAAAATATTGCCTGATCATTTTGCTTTTGTTTGTAATGTAATAAACGCGTATGAGGGCAAAAAACCTGCATTCATTGCTTCGAGTGTTTGACGTGAAGTTGCCAAGGTTGTGGTCGTGCAAACTGCACCTTGTACTTTATCAAAGTATTCGACCCAGTGATGTGGAGTAACGGTTTACCTTAAAGTTAGTTGACCTGAGTAGTGTGTTGGTTCACCCATTGTCCTTGTTTTGGCAAGACTATCTGCACAAATCAATGTCTAGTCCTATTGTATGCCCGTAATCAAACCAAGGAAGTAATAAGAATGATTGAGTAGGTACAAAACCTAAACACAGAAATACATTTTCTTGTTGCACACAATGATACTAAAATACCAATCTATAACAAGTCATACGTTAATCGCAGATCGCTATGTTGATGCTACCTTACAAAATCCAAGAGTTGTTTTACGCAAAATACAGTATTGAGCAAATTAATTGAATCACTAGCAAAAAACAGGCAAAACTAGGTTTTTGTTGCTTTATTGTTATTTAAATGCAACTAACACTGTTTTTAATACGCAGTACGACCACATTTGTTTTTTATTAACTGTTCGACATGTCTTGGCATCGATTCCACAAGTTTTTGTCAGTCTTGAACAATCTTTTTATCACGAAACCATACGTCAATAATAGCCTCAATGAGCTTGGTTAGGGTGGTGCAATCATTTCTTAGTAGCCTTGTTTTTACAATACTCTGCAAATTTTTGATAGGGTTTAAGTCAGGTGAGTTAGTTCCCTGGCCAGTCAAAAACCTGAGGCTATTATTGACATAATAACCTCAAAGGTTTCTTTTCAAAAATTTTTTCTCTTCAAAACTTTCTTTCTCTTCAAAAACTTTCTTCTCTTTTTTTACAGAATGAAAAGGAGACGCCAAATCTTGTTGAAAAATACCTCATCCAGCTGGAAACGTCCATTCCATTTCTCTAAACACTTTTTGTCTCACCAACTCACTGTATTTTTCCGCATTCATCATCCTTGTAACAGGATAAAGTGGTTCAACACCCTGGAAGCTGAAACAACCCCAAAATATTTTTCTTTGGGGATGTTTTACATTTTGGATGAGACCTTTTGTGAGCTTTTCCCCATCACTTCTCCTGACATGACGACATTGCTGACCTTGCACCAAAAAGTTACTTTTGTCAGAAAATAAAACTTTCTTCCAATCTTCTGCTCTCCATTCTTTTTACCTTTTTCCCCCATGAAAGCCTTTTCTTTCGCATTTTCTCAGTGAAAAGTTGCTTTCGTTGCAGCCTTCTGGCCTTTCTGCCAGCTAAAACCAGCCTTCTCATAAGAGACGCATTTGCTAGTTGTTTTTGGGTTGATTTTGCTGTTTCTCATGAGAGTTGCTTTCCTTTTCGGTTCAGTGTGAATGACCCTGTTGCCTTAAACTGCCTAATAACACAACATAATGTGCTTTGGCTTACTCCAACTGTCTTGGCAATATCCCTCGATGACCTTTGACAATGCTGATGGAGGGTAACAATACTGGCATGCTTTTTTGCAGTAGTATCTGCCATTTATTTTTGCCTTTCTGGAACCAAACTTACCACAAAAGAACAGCTTCAAGCAGACTGCCTGGCTTAAATATGCTGAACGTACCATAGTGACACCATAGCTATACCCATTGTTCACGACAAACATTCTATGTTGCTCTTTCATTGTTACATTATAAAAATTGGTTTTCTACCAAATAATGATGCTTAAACCTCATGCAAAGTCCTTGCACATTAAAAAGTCCAAGTGGGTCAATTAATTTGCACAATATTGTACATAATGTTTCTGTTCTTACACTCAGAAAGTCCGAAGGACATTTATTATTGGTCTTGTAAAATCAGGATTGTCTTTGACAAATTAATAAACATCATATTTGCAATCGGAACCATCCGAGTCCTGACTCCATTCCACTTTATCAGAGCTTTCTGTTTCAGAAGACGCATCTAACTTGTCAGTGGTAGCCAGGTTTCAAACCTCCTTTGGTCTGAATTGATTGTGTGGAATTGCTGGCCCATCAAACCAGTTTGGTTGCAGCAGTCCTTCCATCACCACCCAACCATAATCAGTGCGCAACAAACCATTTCCAGGTGATGGTGATGAAGCACTTGAATGCATTATATTTGTCAATTCATGAATGCTTACTATTTTTCATCATGTACATATCAAACGAATTTATGTTGCAAAATAAATGTACTTATTAATTCACTTCATGAACTCATTTCTTGCATGCTTCCATAGTCACTTGCACTCTGATCTGTTTTGCATCCATATTTCACACGTTTTCAAATTTCACTTCAAATACATAACTGCTTGGAGAAATTTTCACAAAACGATTTTTCTAATCGTTCTTCAATTAATTAACGTAAGGTTTTCCTTAAGAGCAAGAGAAATTGACTGGGTTTGTCATGATGAAGCATATTCTCTCTGCAGTCCGAAATATGTTTCCACGTAAACGCGTAGCAGGCTCTTAGTTTGCAAGTAAACATTGTGACGCAACATAATTGAAAAGATATAGGATTGAAACATGGTCAAGTCAGTAACAGCAATTATTTGGAGATTTCGTGAGGAAATGTAAACAACTAAGAAACGTGAATCGAACCATCCACGCAGTTATAGCAACATTGTTGCAGAAGAGACAAATCTGAGTTCTTAAACTCTGCTTAAATATCGCAAGCATGGCTTTTTATTGGCCAAATTACACAAGCTTATTACTTTCTGATATCAATGAGACTCCATTTGAATTTCCACCTGCATGGCAGATATTTGGATTAATAACCTGCCACAAATTTTATATCAGACGTGTAAGTATAATTATCAATAAGGTTGGAATAAAGTCGATGTGGACATAACATGGCATCTATAATTCACAAAATGCACCACTCTGTAGGGATTAGCTATGAAATCATTACTGAACAAACATAAACAACTGCCACAAAACTAACTCTACATTGCTATATCTGAACAGCAGTCTTCCCAAAGTTCAAACTTTTCTCATAAGCATTAAAAAGATCTAACTTTTGCACAAAAAAACACAAGACTATGGGCAGCACCACACAAATAATACTTGCATCATGCACATTAAGTGGTGATTCTAGAATTAAAAAAGTGGGGGGCCACTTCGTGGCCAAAAAATGTAGGGTGGCCAACATAAATGTCTATCTTGCATGGTGATTTTTCGTTGTTTTGAAGATTAAGTTGCTGTGATTAACCCTACGAAACCCAACAATATCATTAAATATGACAAACATGAGCTAACGTTATTATTCACTGGAGACACCTAAATAGCCACTATAGATGCAATCACACACGTGATGTCGAATATTCTGTGCTAACAATACAACTTCCCACAGCACTGCACATGTTAAACAAAACACCATTTCCATACACAATTTTGCCGATCCCACATGAATGAAAACAGCTCCACGTGAATAAAATCAACATGAAAGTGAATAAAATCAACATGAAAGCGAAATATGTTCCAACGAGTTCCACCTTGAAACAGACAAGTAGGCTCTTGATAGCCAACTAGTGTCATTAAAATATTCTCACTACAAAGCACACAAAAATAAACCATCCGCAAACAGGTTGGTGACTACTGACTAATCTGTTTTTGTGGTAGCTTATGGTTACACCACAATCACAATATGACCGTAACAATGTTAATGCAACTACTATTATGAGTGTAATGCCCATTTGCAGCGTGGATAGGGTGAGGACTATTCAATGCAGTTAACAGCAGTGAGGTTTCAGCACCAGTTGCACTTCATTAGCATGGCAACGCCGCAGATAGGTGTGCATCAGTATTCGGGGCATGTACCTGATAGCAAGATGTAGCAGCAGGTGTAGTCTAAAACTTATCTTGCCGAATATTCCCAACAAAGTCGTTTAGTTTATTATTCACAGTGAATTTTTATGTGACTGCTCTTCAAAAGCTGACTTTTCAACTTTGCGTTGATTTATTACTGTTTTGTCATAAGCAAAACACACACTAACTCCAAACCTAAAAAGATTCAGACCAATAGACAATGAGCAATATAATTCTCACACAGATCCTTGCACAATCTATGTCAGAATTTTATATCATCGTCACCTCAATGTAGGTTGTACCTTTGATTATCATGTCGACTGTCAAATTCATAAACAAAATCAGCTAACCTGTTTTTCAGTTAGTACCTTTCAACTGAAAGTAAATCAATGTTACCCAATCTTTCACTGGTCTGGAATTTTTGGGAATTGTTTTCACTACTTTCAGTTTTGAAAAACTTAACTCGCACGAAGTGCTGGTGACCGGAAGAGACACAGCTACCAGTACCAATCAAACACTGCTTTTTTAATAGCTATAAATGAAAAAATTGCTTGAGCGATTTAGACAGCTTCGAACCCTTCCGAATCAATTTCTTTACCAAAGTTATTTGATTTGATGTTGTAAATCATTTTCACTAAATGAATATGATTTGCAATTTTTTAAAGCGCTCTTGTGATGGAAAGGTTTGACCTCTGAAACAAAGCGCTGAAATACACAAAAGAATTGCTTCTGAATCATTATCGAATATCTGTACAAAATTCTGTGAGGTTGCAAGACATGTGGGTAGTATTAAAACTGTAGTCACGAACCACTTACGCAAAATGATTGGAAGTTGTATACACAAGGCAAGAGGAAACAATATAGTAGCCAGAATAAATTTGGATAAACCAACTAAAACCAACTCTTAATGCTTTCAGAAACCATTTGCTGCTGGTACAAGCAACAATCTGCTGATAGCAATATAAACCAGTTCCATCTCACATTGAAATGCACGAAAGATCAATCTTCCCACTTCTGTGACTGGTTCTTAAAGTTTCGAAATGAATTTTTCAACACCATGACCATGTTCTGACTAAATTTCATGCAGGATCCGAGCAATCACTAATATGTGATGTCATAAGCAACTCTAGCTACCCGACCATCAAAAACAACATTATTGCTCATCAGTTATCATGCATTTGGGAAATAATGAATGCAGGCTAGAGTCTTTCCAAATTATCGTTTAAAATATTGCTCGCCGAAGATCATCTACTCTATATGTCAACCAAACGGACTTAACAGGAAATTACGAATAAATTCAAAAATCTGGGGATAAATCAAAAATCTGGGGGCCATGGTCCACCCAGATAAAATCACCACTGCAATGATAAAGTACAAGTTGCAGTTTTGTACAACCACAACTAGGCAGCTTCATGTTAAACACTCGAAACAATGAATGCTGATGCTTTGCCCTTAAATGCGTTTATAACATTACAAACGAAATCAGAGGAAAGTGTGAAGCTTACGATGAACAAATGTTACAGGCTACTGCCTTGCTCCTCCATTCAATTTTTTCTGGAAACCGCAACGACACCACGATAATGCAATTGTAGAAACAGATTGAAAAAGATGACAGAACAGAAAATGGGTCGGTTGGAAAAGCAATTGTGTTCTTGTGCTTCCATTTCTATTTTGAGGGGTTCAAACCTCTGTTTGGGGAGCTAAGCCCCCAGAAGCTCCTTGTGGCGATGTAATCGGTGGTATAAATCCTCTCACGCATCTGGCGCCCCTGGTTTCTTCAGTTTTGCTGGACATTTTGCAACAGGTTTCAAATGGTTATCTTCCAAGTTGATCTAGCTCAGTTTTGGGGTGGCGATTTTGGGAGTTGAGTTGATTTTATTTGGCGATAATTAAATTAGCTCAACAGTTAAATTAGCTTTGTTATTATCCAGTTTCAACTTGTGGTGTTGCATATATGTGGGAAGGAACTGTTAGATGATCAACACAGTTGTGCAGTTGTGCAAGGGGTGCTGGGTCACAACCAGTCTCTCTCGGTGGATGAGTTGCTCAGATCCGCAAGGAACTGGACGTGGCAGAGAAAGTATAAACCCAGCTAAAATGAAACTCTGCCCAGGTTGTCATAACCCTTCCACATCTAGCAAGCTCTACAAATTGTTTGCAGTGTTTTTTGCATTTGGATGATGGTTGATTTGGTATTCTTAGAATCCAATCAGCAGAGATGTTGCCTTCAAAATTCTTTGTTCGCAAGAAGTGATGTGGGAATACTGGGAAAGACGCGCAGTTCCTCCAAAACAAAAAAAAAACTAGCAGCAACGAGAAAATCAAATCACAAAAATACACAATCAAACAACAAAACAAGAAAAACAAATCATAAATACACAAACAAAAAACAAAACAATCAAAACCTAGGTAAGCAGACACAACCTACTTATGTAAATAATGGGGGTATGTCAATAGGGTTAAAAGTATGGAATAAAGATGGCTATGGGAGTTGGGAATATGTTTAAGGGAAATGTGCAATTTGAAAAAGAAGAGGGCAATAGGTGAGATGAAATGGCATACAGTTGACATAAAGAACTCCATGTTTCAGCACCAAACTATCTGTCATCATAGGCAGAGATAAGTACACTTCTGTACTATTTTTTAAATGTGAGCTGGGAGCTGTCTCAGAGAGAGAGGGATCAATCTTGTCCCAGATCTTAAAGCCTAGATGCCTCAAAGACCTTTTTCCGTATTTGGTATGGCCCATTTGCCCAAAATATGAACCCCTAGTTGCACTGCACAATTGCATGACAGTGTACTTGATTTACAGGGGAGGAAGACAGATGCCTTCACGTGGCCCTCCCTGTTGCGGCATTTCTTGAAATGCTTACTAAATCTGTCAACTTGAGAGCAACCACTGCTACCCATACTGGATGTGTTTGGCATGGGATGGGTCATCAAACGCCTTTCTCAGGGCGCGGCAGCAGAAATGCTGCCGAAGATAACCCACGACCCAACATACTCCAGCTGAACACCAAGGGGCTCACTGAAAACAAGATTTCTGTCATTGAGCAGCTAGCCTAT
>JGI24022J15233_10003038_pt1 | contig 16316 bp, 9 predicted proteins | sample Ectturendosymbi2_FD_15233 | JGI IMG/M metagenome (IMG submission 15233)
GATAATCAATTAATTTCTTCATTTTAGATCATAACTTTTGCATCAGAAATACTAGAAAGTCGATCAAAGGACTCGAGCCTAGTTTCCAATGCAAACTTCAGTGAAATACTTTGGCTTAGCATTTGGGCCCTAGGCCAGGTAACATGAGCCAAAATGATCCAAAAACTATTTCACTTATGATTTCACTTAAAAAAAATCCACAACCCCCAACCAAAAATTTTTTTTTCGAGTGCAGACTTGAAGACTGACCAAGCTAGGGTGTTAGTCAGGCAACTGAAAACTGCTGGCTTTAGGCCGAAATCCAAGTACGATATATTTGTAGACTGGCTGTCAAAGTGTTAAAAGTGCTATCAGAAATGTTCATCTAGTACCGAATTGATCATGCAGGCAGTTCATGACTGGTCTGAAGTAGCTTGCAAAGCTTTTTTCTTGGTCAATTGAGTGTGCACAACTAAAAGAATAAAGAGATAAGCGAAGGAGCAGTTTGCAACATTACAGAGCTTTCACCACAATTCCATATGCTGCTGCTGAACTCATTTCACATTGAAATGCAACATTGTTGGTTTGGAGTTAGGTTTGTGCTGCTAAACTTCTAATAATACATGGATGGACATATCAGAAAAATTAGAATTTATTTCTAGGTGCAAAATCAAATAGTATCAGTGTTGAAAATGCCAACATTCTAGCAACAGCCTTAGAAAAGGGCTTATCAAAGGTGCAAACTGTGCGGGAAAGTGCGGCAGACGCAAAGACAATATGCTGTGTTGTCTGTCGGCTTTGATAACATGTTCCAATGAAAATTACACCTTCAAACATGTGTAATGTACCTTTTATGTGTTGTACAACCATTCCTTATTTTTTGGCATTATCAAAAATTGTTGTTTTTACTGGCGTATTACAGTTCATTGCATTCTGTGCTCATGCTCTAGGCAAAGAAAGCGATATATGTTGAGGTTTACTGTCAACAAATCATTGTGAAAAAAGAAACTTGTATTGATTACGGCATCCGATTTTCAACAAAGTTGTATGCAAATGGTTTAGCAATGCTTTTTTGAACAGGATGTACCAAGTAGGAAGCTGTGGTTGCCACGTTGTAATACATCACAGTGACGTCGCAGAAGTAAAAAATGACGCCATTGGAGGTGGTACAAAATAAGCTTTCTCATAATGTCTCTGATTGTAGCTTTGTAAGTTATGGTCAAAAGGTAAATCGAAAACCACAAACCAGTTTCAAACCAGATGTCGCTACTTGCATTATGTAAATAATTGCGACCAAATTATGACACTGCTTTGCGACACTGATTCACACAGTTAGATATGAGACACAATGCCATAGCGCCGCACCCAACATGTTATGACTAGCAATCAACTGATGAATTTTGCGATGTTGCCCAAGTATCATATTGGCAAAATTCCACTGATATACAGCACATTGGTAATATATGCTCATAAAAACCGCCACGCTAGTTTTCTGCGTGGAGTGTTCAGAAACCCAAGTTGCTACTTGTCTCTAATTGATTAACATCTTCAGAGCTGGTCTAAATCAAGCGGTTCATGCCAAAGAGTCTGATCGCACATGGTTCACATGAGCATAACTCCAGCGCCGTAAGCACTGGAGAGCTGTTTAACTGCTCAAAAGTCCTGGTAAGTCTTGTAGTTTGCAATCGAAAAAAATTTTTTGGTTGGGGTTTGTAGATTTTTTGTGAGTGACGTCATAAGTAGAGTACTTTTAGGCTACCTTGGCCCACTTTACCTGGCCCTGGGCCTAAACCGTTAGATCAGGGGTCCCGACCTTTTTTCGATCTCATACCACTTGGGCACTCCGTATTGTCAACGCGTACCACTTTTTCCAGAACAACTAATTTGATTGAATCTTAGATTATTCAGAAGAATAATATACATTAAAACATGTCTTGTTTTAAGGTGTTTCAAGGACCCGATTCGGGTCCCTAGAATCAGCAAAAATTATCATTGGATCCATAGAATCAGATAAATCGGGTCCCTACAGGCCCATACCGCGTACCTAATATTTTCCTTTGAAAGAAATCTGATCAAAATATCAACAAAGTACCACAACAAAGTTTAATGAGGTTTTTGTTTACCTCCCACCAATCAGTCTATGCGTGGCGTAAATTAGCTAACAGTGCATCGAAAGTCATAATCTTGCGATACAGTAGGAATAGCAGGCTACAGGAGAATTTATTTATTCAGAAACAAAGTCCAATACGTAAACTTGAAAGCAGTGAAACCAGGTTTTTGTGTAAAAGTGGAAGTTACTCGCGTACCACCTGGAAGACCTTCGCATACCACTAGTGGTACGCGTAGTACCACAGGTTGGGAACCCCTGCATTACATGGTAGAATTTTGCCGAAGTTTGTATTGGAAACTAGGCTACAATCTGGGTATTTTGATATTTTTGATGATGACTTACTGGGGTTTTGGGCTTAGAAGTTATGATCTAAAGTTAACAAATTATTTGATTAATCCCTTAAGTAGATAATTAATTAATTTGTTTATTTTAGATCATAACTTTTGAACCAGAAACGCTAGAAAGTCGATCAAAGACTCGGACTTGAGCCTATTTTTGAATGAAAACTTCAGCGAAATACTTTGGTCTAGCGGTTGCACCCTAGGCCAGGGAACACGAGCCAAAATGGCCGAAAACCTACCTCACTTGTGACGTCACTCACTAAAAACCGAAAGACTTTTTTCTTTCTGAGTGCAGACTTAGAAGGCTTGCTGAATCTTTTGAGGGTTTGAACAGCTCTCTAGCGCAATCACCAGAGGAGCTATGGTGTTGGTGAGGCAACTGACAACTGTTGTTTCAGGCCAATTTCCAGGTACAAATGTATAGTACCCTGGCTGCCAACGTGTTAACGCAAATTCTCTGTACTGTTCCTTATGAAGCGCAGCCTTCCAAGTGCATCAAGTAGTGCACAATAAGACCACTCCGCAATTGTCCCAATAAACTGCTTTATGACCTGATATTCACCCCAGGTTTTTGTGCAGTAAGCAGATGACTGCCTGCAAACATATGAGGCTAGCCTACGTGCTGTGGTGATTGACAATCGTAGTGACCCAAGTTTGCACAGAATTTAATTTTATACACTTCTTCATCGCACTGAAGTATTGTCTTTTAACTGTGGTTTGAATGGTGCAAAATATCGGCATCCATTATCAGTATAGGCCCAAGAAAGCTTTATCAGTGGAGCTCTACCTAAAACCTAATCAAACTAGGTTAGTAGTATTTAGATAGTGGTATTGGTCTCATTGTCAAAACGCACAAGGAAAGATTTCCAAGTTATCATTGCTTTTGGTCACATCACATTATATCACAATTGTTATTTGTTCCTATGAACACAATGCTAAAATAATACTAAAACTTCAGCTGCTAGTATGGCTTAGGCTAAAAAACAGCAGTTTGTATGGGAATATCTCTACCACTGATTGTGCTAAAGAGCTGTTCAAACCCTAAATAGACTCGGCAAGTCTTCGTGTCTGCAATGCTAAAAAATTTTTTGGGTTTCAGGTTTTTTATGAGTGATGTCGTAAGTGGAGTAGTTTTAAGCCTTTGTGGCCTACTTCATGTGGTCCTAGGCCCAAACCATTAGATCAGTGGTTCTCAAAGTGGGCGGAATTGCTTCCTTGCAGGTGGTTTTGAAGGCCAAGAGGGGAAAAAACTTATGGGGGTGATAGGGGGGCAATACAACACAAAGGGAAAGAAACTGTTCAACCACTAATCAATCATTGAGTTAATTTCAGTCGCCTATTATTATGACTTGTTAGTTTCTTGCAAATTTTAATCTACTGTAATAATTGTTGGAGGTTGTTGTTAGAGTAATTTGGTAAATTTTTATTCTGGATTGCCTATGTTCCCTAGCTATAGTGTGGATTATTTTCACAAGAATTCTGAACGTGAAATTAGCATCGTAATAAAATTACTATGAAACAACATGAGTAGCAAAACAACAGCAATTTTTGTAAAATTGCGTAGTTCAGCTATTTAATGGCCTGGTTCATCTATTTAATACGTTCTTTAAATAAAATTCTTGAAATTTTTTATCTTGTGTTCGCTTTATCAGGCTTGGGGGCCAAAAACGATGTGTCGAGAGTGTTATTTTGACAAGGCAGGGATGTTGTTGTTACGTGATAATACTATGCAACTTCAGAAGGGAAATGCTGTTGCATGTTCCAAATCACCCGCATTAGAGACCTGCAGTGACAGTGTGTAATATTTTATCAGCTTTGCTGAGTACTTGTCAAACGAAAGGGCTTGTCAAGACATCCAAACAGAGCCCCTGGATGCGCCCCTGTCTGTATTGGTAAGGTGCAGTCAGTGAATAGTGATAATTAATTTTTAACAGTTAGTTTGTTCACAAACAAGGGAAGATTAATGTGGGAATAAGCTTTTTTTGCAAATGATTCCTAAATAAAACCTTACCTCCACCAGAGCAGTGGTTCCCAACTGTGGTACATGAAGGCTTTGAAGGTGCTATACAAGTAGGCCTACTACTGTCAGCTTTTACAAACAAAAACTATATTCACAGCTTTTGCTTTTATAAATTCTTGCATTTCCGTGTACTTTTGTTATTGGTAACAATGGCCATTATATTTCTCACTGCCATTTGTACATGTTGCCTTTGTGTCAAGTCTGGTTTTCTAAAGTTCATTGATTGATAGTTTGTTGAATGAGTTTCCTCAAACAAGGTGATAAACAGGGACAGTGCCAGACCCTCAAGTGTTACTGTTGCGATCGGAAAGCCCAAGCAGCAAGTGCACAAAGCTTCACGCTGTGGCAGCAAGCAACAACAAAGAACCCGACAAGAACACTCTATTATTGCTTGTTCGTGCCACATATCTATGATTGTTGTTCTTCGTGCACATCCCATTCGTGGTGAATTGCACATTAAACGCAATGCCAACGGAGAGGTTGCAACATCTCCTCCTTTTTACAACGAACCGTACCGATTACATGTTCTTTTTGTGAAGGCTGCACTTGGCACGACCTTCACATACTGGTCACAGCACCACTTTGTTGTGTGTCTTGCTCTGCAAGCACATAAGCTCTATTGGTGAATATGATCCACTCTGTCCTATGAGGGGGCGAAGGCGTTACTCAAGCTCGTGGCTGCTTGAGGCACAAAGAAGGCAGGGGATTTGAGAGGTGACACTATACAATTTATTGCCCTCGACTCTTGCGTCGCATTTAATAATGCGTAATGGCAACATTTATCGACCATTAATGCAAACGGTGGCTTGTCTTTACCATGATGAAGAGAGAAACATATCGCAGAAAATGGTTGATCGGTTAGTCAGACAACTACTNGCTTGCTATGCTACTCATAAAAGTAGCCCATGGAAGACTTGGCGAGGTCGTAAATATACACACAGAAAAGCGAACAGAAAAATGCATTCTACACAAGGCGTGACTGTTAAGTCACATGATACATACAAACGCAGTGTGAACATGTGAATGGTTTGTACGCAGCAGGATGGCTCAATGAGCAGTCTATTACATATGCATTCATTTCAGAACACACGTACTTGTCCATATAGTTGGGCAACTGGCCGCAACAGTGCATAATCAGAAAACTTTTGGGAACCACTGCGCCAGAGCTATCTGATACATTGAAATGCTGATGTAAATCAATCAATGCAATGATGATGCTGATGTTTCATATCGACAAAATTCCACCAGCACATATTGCCAACATTTGCTCACAAATCCCTATGTATTATTGTTTTGAACAGAGTGAAATCTGAGTTGTTGCTCCATGTCTGATTTATTAAAACAAGAATAAATGTCCAGATATTATTTCTAGAACTATAACTTAGATTGTTAAATTCTGCTTGTTGAATGATTATTGCAAAAATGCAAACATTTCTGTCTATTTCCTTACTTGCAACTTATTCCCATTTTCTTGTGAGCTGGCTCAATATGCATTGTAGTATCATTTAACTGTGGTTTCAGCAGTGCAAAAATATGAGCATCTGTTATGGGCAATGAAAATATCAGCTCAATCAAAGCCTCATCAGTCAACTTCCACCAGTAAAATGGATCAGTACTCTTTCCTTCACTGGAAAAGTTGCATTTTGCTAATGTCACAATTACTTTTGATATGTCTATTATCATTGATATTGTTGCGATTGGACAGCACAATCAGCAGGCACACAAAGCTTCACACCGTAGCAGCAAGCTGCAATGGAGATCATACACCATGATTGCTCTGTTATTGCTTGTTGACGCCACATACATGTGCTTGCTATTCTCTGCACGCATCACATTCTTGGTGTATCACATGTTCAACACTGCATCTACCAAGTGGTTGCAACAAGTGGCAGATCCAGGCAATAAGGTTAGGAGGGGCGATTTCAGTAACAATTGATAGGCAAGTCTCATAATGGCTTCACTGCTGTAAAAGTATACTTCATAAGAATATAAGTAAACTTTACAACACTGCTGTGACAAATCAGTGGACAGTGGACAACAAAATGGCCTTGTATTGAAAATGTTGTTTTCTAAATTGTAAAAAAATTGTGGTAAAAACAGCTACTCTTGTAGGTTTTAAGGGGGTGATTGCCCTAATTGGATCCACCCCTGGCAACAGCATCCCCTTTTTCAATAAACTGCACCAATCCCCAGTTCGTTTGTGAAGGTTGTACCAAGCATTGCTTGCACATCCTCGTCACAGCACCATTTCATAAATGCAGCTATTCACAAGCAACAATAGAGTGAACCAGGTCGAGCAGGGAATCTCTATTGTTGCTTGCCTACAGCACTTGGGAAAATAGTGTTCCTGCAGTTGCACCTTTGAATCTCCCATGAAAAGCTGCAACTAAATGTGCTGTCTCCAAATGATTTTATTCCGGTGCACCACTTAACACATTTGGTGCTGGGTAGATTTACCTGTAAATACCATGTGAGCCATTAGTTTTTGCACCACTTTGCAATTCTGTAATCTGCTAGGCGATTGATTGAGCTAGAAAGCTGTTCAAACCCTCAAAAGATGTGGCAAGTCTTTTAGTTTTGTTTTTTGTGGGTGTTGTCATAAGTGGAGTGTAGGTTTAGGCATTTTTGACTGAGGTCATTGGGCCATGGGCCCCAACGGCAACAGCCAATTTGTTTGCTCAAGTTTTTATTGGAAACTAGGCTATAATCTAAGTCTGTAGAGTCCTTGATTAGCTTACTAGCATTTCTGTTCAAAAGTTATGGTGAAAATACAAAATTTGGATAAAAAACAAGTGTGGGTAGAGATTTTTTACAGATTTTGCTCTAAGGATTGCATGAAACATTTTCTGTGGACATTGTTGGAAAAAATGGCATATGGAAAATCCATCAGCATGCCTATTTACTTCAGTACCATATGTACTACATATATGTATTATATATATTCAGTGAAATTAACAGGATCTAGCACATCAATGTAAGCTGCAGTTGTAATCAGACATGATTTTTTACCGCCTATGAACTAGGCTTGTGTTCAACTAATAGTTTGAAAGTACACATTGCAAGTTCATGGAAATTGCTTTTCATCATTAAATGTTGCAGAAACTATTAGCAAAGGCTTTTACTGTTGTAATTGGCTGTGCAGTGCTGCATATTTGCTGCTGAGAGTCTTGGCATAGTGATACTCACTCTGCAAAAATGCCATCCAGTAACCCTCTTCCACCTAAAGAAAAAAATCTGTTCAACAAAGTTCTTGTAAGTATTTTTAAATAAATTAAGCGATTGTGGTGTGTAATGGTGGCTAATCATCTTACTATTTATAGTGTATGCTCTGTGGTCATGAAAACAATTCCTACTGGCAACTAAACCATGACATTACCTTTCCTGGGGTGGTATGCTTTAGCTTGACATATTCAGCTTTATGACTCGCTTTCAAATCTTGTTCACTTTTGTTTCAACTACAGAACCATGCATTATGGATTAATCGAGCAATTTTTTGAAAATTTTATACTTGTGCATTGCAGTCTTGCAGTGTTATTGTAATTAAAGTCACTAAATTTTTTTAATGCAACTAGGCATTACCTGGCAAAAAAATCATCCAGCTCTAAATGCTGTAGTCACACACTAGTGTTGATGCTTGAAAATGTATTGTTACACATGACATGTGCTTCTTTAGCTATGCAGAGAGATAAAAGCTTTGGTGTTGAATCAATATTCAGTAGGCTACATACTTCTTAGGGGTGACTTCTGTAAGCCTAGCTGCCAGCAATTACTTTGAACATTGATAGTCGTAAGTAAAATATGATAGTAATAAACACATATACTGCCAAGTGTTTCGTAAAAAAAATCCGTTTGGAGCCAAGTAGCTTTATACAGTTGGGACATGTTTTTTCACCTTATCAAATAAACTAAAATGCAATTCATGCGTCAGGTTACAGAAATCAGTAAATTTTTGTTGACCACATCATTTNGGCAAAAAAAACACATCTACTGCTAAGCNGTTTTGGTGGTTTTGGTATTTTTTATGCCACTAAGTAAATAAACTAAAAGGCAATTAGAATAANCAGACTGTAGAAAAAGATTGTACATTTCTTACTCTTACTGAACATACCATTTCTTGACAAATTACTGCGAAATCAATGTAATTAAAAATTTTTGTTTGTCAAAGACTTACGTGATAATGCATAGATACCAACTAGGAAATGTCTACCATTGACACTGAACAGCTCGGCATTTTGTAAATTGGCATCATTTGGCAATTATGCATATGAAAAAATCATATGAATTCACCTTGTTTAGCAGTAAAGGTGTTAACTTCTTCCATTGCTGATTTGGCAAAGGGTTGTTTAAAGTTGGTTTGGATAACATGAGTTGCTTTGCTTGGGAATCATAAATTACTTACACTTAACCCTTTACACTGTCACTACCGGAGTTTTTCCATGAGAAATCACATTGGGTGGGTACCAGGCATGTTTTGATAGTTGACCACATTTATGGCAGTTTTCTAAAGCACCTTGCAATTGAAGCTTGAAAAATTGCTTCATTTGTCCTCTTTTTCTCTTCATGCTTTTTGTATGTAAGTGTATGAACTTTGAAGAGAAAAAGACTACAGCTGGTGTCCAATAGAAGTCAGATCTGCACCTGTATATATCTAAATCCGAATTTCCTCCAGAATTTCTATTATGTAAAGATGTATAGATCAGGAGTGAAAATGTTAAGGATGGGAAAGCCAGTATAGTGTATCTGCATCACTAATTTGGTTGTGAATTATAAGCCATTTATGGTAAAGAGACAACCAACATATTTTTGAACAGGGAGTTAAACATACTTTCTATCAAACAAAAAAAATACATATATACCTTTGCATTTCAAATTTTTACGAGAAATGAGAAATACATTTTTCTCTTTGAGTTGTTGTTTTAACCTGGGTTCAATCGAACCCCAAGGGTTCGGGGTTCGATGGAGCCATTTTAGGGGTTCGACAAAGATCATCTGAAACATGTAACCCATTTTTACTTTCTGTTATATTGGGCAAATATGGGGTTTGACAAAAGCTTGGAAAACTATGTGAGGTGTGTTTGTAAAGGTTAACAACCACTGTTTTAGATAGTTTCTGGTGATTTTTTAACATTTGCGTAGCTGATTGCATTTTCAAACATTTTTTTTGGCTTGTAAGCAATCCAGCAAACCAAACAATTGAAGAAAATAACTCATTGGAATGTTTGTGGAGAAAACTAGTCATTGAGTACTGTTGAGGAACTCTCGTGGCTCATCCATCCCCATTTTGGTCATAATTGTTGAATTGTTGACAGTAAAGACAACCAAGACATCTGGAGGTTTTTAATCAGGAATGTAGTGAGGTGGAAACGGCATTCCCACACTTTTTTCAGGTTTTGCTTTAAAATGAGTCTGAAACTGTTTTAAAATGACCAGTTTTTTGGGAGCGTTTCCACACCTTTTTGTTAGAACTACATCCCTGCTTTTAACATATTTTCTACAAGAGGATAAGTATATATAATACTTTTGCATTAAAAAGTTTTGAAAAAAGTGAGTTTTTTTGTATGCTATTTCATGGATTTTAGTAGGTTGTAGATAGCTTAAACTTCTTTATTTTTTACCTTAAACCAAAAAGGCGATTTAGAGTCGCTCCATCCTCGCAGGGATGAGCAGTGAGGTGAGCAAGAAAACTAGATAATTATCTGTTATCAAAGAAAATTAAACTAAAAGAATGTAAAATTGTACAGGTGTGTTAATGATGCAGCTCAAACATCTATATAACTAATCAAAGTAGTGTGATAACAGTTAAATGTAAGATCTTTTGTAACAAAAATTAAATTAATCTTTGTTTTTTGTTGTTAACTCTTGCTAAGTGGCCTAGTGGGATAGAGCATGTGCCTCTAAGGCTGGTAGGCTGGGTTCAAATCCTGGTTAGATCAAACCGAATACTTAAAAAATGGTACTTGCAGCCTGTCCAGCCTTGTGCTCAGCATTAATGGATAGGTGAAAGGTAAAAAGCACATGTGTGTTGCTGCCATTGGTCTCCCACCAGTGCAGCAGCATCCACTGTGGAAGCAGCTGCATGTTCACAACACAGTGCAAACAAAGATGGGGTGCCTGCAAACCACTCATGACATTCAAAAGGGAGTATAATGAAAGTTTCTTTCTTACAACTATAAACGTTTCATTCAGTGTTGTCCCTGCCAAGGTTGATGACTGATATTTTGCAAACTGCAAGTGACTAACCCAGGAGTGTAAAAATGCAGACATGCTGAATGACCATAACCTTGAAGCATGCGAACAGGATTTGGAACAACATAGCAGTGCTCGGCTCACAGTTTTGCCTCTGGCATTGCGGAATGAATACTTGAAATAGAGTCATCACAGGTAGTTTCAAAAGTCGTTAAAATAACCCGTTTGAACTGCTTGCAGGAATTTCGAGCTAATTGTAAAAAACACATGTTACCACGTTTATGATATGATGAAATCAAACAAGGTTATTCTTTTACATATTATGTTTCTAAAGCTAGGACAGAAAACTTCTTCAGTGATTAATCATTATTTTCCAAATGAAGTTGGTTTTTCAATAGTGGATCAGTTTTACTTATTTTAGGCAATAACATGCACTGTCCTTGTTTCAAGATATCAAAAAATGTTAAAACCAAGCATCTCCTTTTTTAACTTTTTTGTGCTTGTTGTGTGTAAATCTACGTTTTGAAAATCTTTGCACTGTTCTCAGAGGGCGTAAATGTACATTTTGTACTGAAAACCATGTTTTGGGACACTGGTTCTAATGTTTTTCACTTAGAAACAACTCAAAATTACGGTCCTTAAAAGATAATAGGTCTTCAGAGGCTTTTTGAAAGTATGGTTCTTTTGAGTTGGTCCACTTGGGAATGGGATCCTGCAGCAGTGACTGTGATTTTGTGTGATGGAAGTGCTTTGAATTCAAGTACCTTTACTCCACAGGTGAAACAAGCATGGAATCAATCACAATTTTTTAATAGGAAATCAATTTCACATAACATCATGCATTGTCAGTCCTTACATCTTCAGGGTTCCCATGCGGTATTGAAAAAGTATTGAATTTCAAAATTGGTTTTCAACACCTTGAAAAAGTATTGAATTTGACCAAAATGTACATTAGGTATTGAAAAAGTATGGAAATTGTAAATGGAAAAAAAATCTCAAGTATCTGAGCAGAATTTTGGTGAAGGCAAAGCACTTATGCAGTGTTATGTAATGTGTAAAATTGAGTTTCATGATTATGAATTTTGAAAAATTAAGAGAAGTAGTGGTATTGAATTTTTCAAATTTAGTATTAAAAAGGTATTGAAAAAGTATGGAAAATGATGTTTAAAAATGTGTGGGTACCCTGCATCTTACTCAAATGGAGTCCTTTGATAGTTTGTTCAGTATGCTGCCAAATGCTAGGACAGCAGGAGAGACGATATTGCAAACGTTTATGTAAGTACATATATGGATGTTGATAAAGTTCAGTTGTTTAATGCCAGTGTTATCTGCTTTTATGGCATCAGAAAAAAACTTCCAATGTAGTGAAACTTTCTTCAAAAAGATGGTGGTGGTAGGCCCAGGTTTGTTACAGTGGTATGTAGCCTGAAGTGTTTTGGAATTGCTTTGGTATGTTGCCAGTTGATTAGTGTAAAGGCAACAAAATGTGCAGCATGTTTTCTGCTTTGGCCTACAGGTGGAGAACCCTAGCAATATCCACCTTCTTATGATTTCAATTTCCCTCCAGAACCACCTGGCAACAGACTTGCCATGGGAAACCATCCAGATACGAAACTGGAAAATGAACACAGTTTTCCGGCCATATCAGCAGCAATGCACCCTCTAATGCATACCTCTAGCTACAGCTGTAGATGCAACTGACTTTGAGGTAGTAGTGATTACCATTTAAGATAATGCCATTTTGTTGATTTGCTGAATAAGAACTTTTAATTGGACAAACTTGAGCAAACAACTTCTCTTGTCAATAATGATAATTTGAATTGGTTTTGAGAAACTTAGGACATACACAAAACTTGCAAGTTGAACCCAGCCATTGCCAGCATGCACATTGGTGGATGGTGGTAAACTTGGCCTGCTGTGCCAGTTACAATGATCATCTTTGTTCAGTATTTCAGCAGACACCAGCTAATGGGATGGTGCGTTGGGCCTCACAGCTTGCTAACACTATAAGCAAAAACAGTAAGAATTTGTACAACCAAGTGGTGTGGAACTCACAACTGTGGAGTCATGTGACTAAAATAGTACTTGTATTGTAACGCAAGGCGATATTTCCCCAGAGTGGTAGATACATAATGTTGGCATGGAAAATATCAATGTTGCGCATTTGTTTGGCAAGCATAGCTCCTATCTTGCAGTATTTCACACTGACATTTTGTGTGTATTTGGTAAGATTCACAGTATAAATTGTACATAGATAACATTTTGTTAAGTGATTTAAAAGCTATTCTCTATTTCAACTGTATGTGTAGCCATTACTCAATACTTGACTGTTGTGTAGCGTAGGGCATATGGTGTTTTAAAAATCTTGTTTTCGCATCCATAGATTCACATTTAGTGTGCTTTTTTCTGTTTTTCAGCGATCTTATGAACAAAAGCAGTATAAAAATGGATTGAAGTTTGCCAAGCAAATTCTTTCAAATCCTAAATTTTCTGAACATGGAGGTAACAAGACTTGCAATGTTTATAGATGATTTACCAGCATGTGATTATTTTAATGTTGACTGTTACCTACTTGTTGATCTATTTTGATTGTTTCCTGCAATAATTGTGGAACGAAGGCAGAATTGTGTACTGGTAACTCTTGGAGCATAACGCATAAATCCTTTAGCTCAATGCAGCCATAAACAAACAAAGTCAGCTCTTCTAAGTTACTTGGAAGCAAGTGTACCTTGTGCTTTACCACCAAGCAAAGAACTTTCAAAGCACTGTATATGCTACATTTGACATCTCTCATAATGTACAATGAAATTTTTTGTATCAGTGAGAAATGAAGAAAAGAATTGCTTTCTTTCATGGTTATATAAGTACACTTTATGGCACCTGTGTCGTGATACCTGTATTGTGTGCAAGGTAGTACCTGTGTCATGCTTACAGCTGAATATCTTACAAGCAATTGTAGCATGTGCAGAAAAATACCTATTCAGCCCCTCATAAAGGGCAAGTGTAACAGTTTATTTTAGCCAGCTCATGGGTGACTGTCCAATTAAAAAAATCATGTTAATAAATCATTAAAAGTGAATGCTCCCGCGCTGCCACTTTTAAGATATAGCTGAGGTTTACCTACAGTGTGCAAGCTTGGGCAACAAATTTAATGACAGAAAATTTCTGTTCATGTAGCACAAGCTTCAAAAGCATTTTCGTAACATGCTTTTATTGTGCACAATTCTAAGTATCAATGGACTAAATGAAATCCCAAAGCCACAGATGTTGAACCTTGTTGACATATTTGTTGACACATGTTTGATTAAACTGATTTTGTACTGTATAAATAGGCATCAGCACTGATTAACTTACATTTGTTTTTTGTGATTGGCATCTCTTGTTACCATGGCAAATTCAAATTGAGACCTATACTGTTTATGCAGTAGATGAATGCTACTTTGTATACGTCAGATTAATCAGATGTAGTGTTGTAACAACCATAGTTTGCCTAAATGGTGCTAGTTTTCTTAATTTTGTGAAAACCACGCAATGATGCAAGTATACAATAAGTTAGCATCTTGTGTTTAGCAAGGCATTCTGTGATGACTTCATGTACTACTATAGCTGCAGCATTTTTCTGAACTCCATTGAATTTGTGCTTATAATTCATTCAAAATCTTCTTTTGAGGGTGATTGTATTCTGTATAGTCATTTTCAGAAAGCAGTGACCAAACTAGAAGCGGTTGCTACAAAGCACGACCATTGATCTGACTGAGCATTTTTTCAAATGTCGACTTTTTTTCCTATTGTATAAAGTGTTTAATTTTTTCGTTTTCTTTTCTTTGTGGTGTGTTGTACTTATCACCTTCTGTGGTCTGTGGCACCCATTACCACCAACCCTTCAGTCTTAGGCAGTTTGCGCGGAGCGTGCAAGATTTACTACGCGCATTATTTCTTGCAGAAACACTTGCAATGAAAGGTTTGACACTGAACTGTTTGGGGAAGAAAGAGGAAGCATATGAATTAGTCAAAAGGGGTCTCAAAAATGACTTGAAGTCGCATGTTTGCTGGCACGTATATGGCTTACTGCAGCGCTCAGATAAGAAGTATGACGAAGCTGTTAAATGCTACAGAAATGCTCTAAAATGGGACAAGGTGAGATGTTTTTCGCATCTTTTGCATTGAAATCAACCTATAAAGTTTCAACGCAGTGTGGCAACATAACATTTGGTTGGAGAAGGTGTGCGTTGTTTTTGTCCACACGTCCATTTTACCCCAGAGCAACAGAGTAGAAAGCGTCATATTGGCCGCAGAAGACACCGTCTGGCTCCTGTTCGTTTACTTCGGCCGGAGGTTCAAATGTCTACGAAGAAAATATTGTACGCTTGGCCAGTACACTTTTACTTTTATGCTTATGCGTGGTAGTGTTTTTTTAAACGAACCTATAATAAATTTTAACAGCCACAACAAAGGTGCCACACTTACTAACGATTCAGTACAATCTCGTTTTGGTGTATATCGGTACATATTCTTTTACAACATCTTCCTGTATATTTTCAGGACAATCTGCACATCTTGAAAGACTTGTCGTTGCTTCAAGTTCACCTTCGAGATCTTGAGGGATATCGCGTAGGTTGCCTTCTCCATTTCTATCTGTCGCCTTGCGTATCAATAGGTGGCTTTTGGTGCATTGCCGGAAGCATCGCTACTATTTGGATGCTTGATGAAAGCGAAATGTGTTAGTCACCATACGTTCAGGCATGGACCACACTTATCGTATACGAAAAGCAGTTCGTAGCGCGTATTTAGCGTTACTTGGGCTTCTCGATCGTTAATCGTTTGCAGTGCATGGTGTACTTAACAGACGCCTTCGGGAATAGCTTCACAATCACGAGAAAAACTGATTTAAAGCGGAAATGAGTCTTGAAAGCAGCCGTGACAGTATCCTTGCTGATGCTGCCCGTGACGCTGATTTTTACCGCGGATGATGCTGAAAAAAAATACTCGGTACATATACGGCTATGTTTCTCGGAAAAGTAGGAACCAGACGGGCAATTAATTCACACCCCTCCCTATTACAACAAACCCAAACCTTGATCTAGCCGTGACGGAAAGGATTTTCACATAAGTCATTTTTACCTTTTCCTTCATCGTACTTCTATGACATCTCTGAATCAGGTGCGCTAAAAATACAAACGCTCCGGGTTTGCTCTTGTTGAGCCTTCGAGGAATCAGCCTGATGGCACTAATGTCACGCTCAGCCTTCATAACTTTGCGATGATCCTGACTGCACATATCCGAAACCACAAAGGCGACGCGGCTGAATCTGCTCGCAAAGTGTTTTACTATGAAAGCGATTTCGCGTCATTTGGCCATCTTCAGCCCTTACTCAAATAGAACCAAGTGCGCTAAAATAAAGAAAATTCACCTGATTTTCGTTTCGGCACTTGAGTTGAAAAAAAAAACAACTTTGTGGTCGATCGCTTGTTGCAGGATACGCGCTACCATTTGCTGCAACTCAAGCCCGGGCAGCGGGCATCGTGGATCGGATACGCTATTGCGAACCACCTGCTGAAGGAATACTCGCTGGCGTACAGGATTTTGGAAGAATTCGGCAAGACGCAACAGGTAACGCTGATTCGCCCGTCAGGACACGTTTGCCGGTTGAGGCCAATCCACACTGAGGAGTTGCCAGGAG
>JGI24022J15233_10003040_pt1 | contig 16315 bp, 10 predicted proteins | sample Ectturendosymbi2_FD_15233 | JGI IMG/M metagenome (IMG submission 15233)
GTGTGATCCAACTGCAGGCCCGCGGGCCACATGTGGCCCGCCACAACGTTTTTAGTGGCCCGCGGAGGCATTCAGGAAAAATCTTCAAATTTGAAATTTGTTGAAAAGCATGTGAAGTTACATTTGTCTCACTGAATTGCTTACCTTGAACAAAGTGCACTTGCACAAAAACAATGAATGATACCTTTTCTGTGCGCCATTATTGTTTTTGTTTTGTATTTATTTTACGATCAAACTCGAAGGTAGGGCTCTCCGCTAAACCTCCGCTTGAGCACCGAACTAGATAACCTTTGCGTTTTTTCGGTGCCCCGGGGTTCGTTGTCTTGAGGAGTACATCTGGTGCAGTGAACTCAGTACCGCCAAATAAATCCGTCTATCTATCCGCTAAACGCGACCTTCTCAAAGTGGTCCCCGAACTAAATTAATTGCCCATCCCTGCAATAGGTAATTTTAATTAGAACAAGCACAACGTCTTTTAATAAAAATGTACAATACTAACGGTATTATAGACTGTAGAGGGCTTCTGGAAAATAGCCAGCAAATATAGGTTTCCCAAACTAAAAGATTTCGCACTAAATATATACTCGATGTTTGGAAGCACATACGCGTGTGAGAGTGCGTACATCTACGAGGGAGCAAGTCAAATCTAAACACAGAAATCAAATGAAAGACGAAACACTGGATGATAGTCTCCAACTTGCTACTACTAGCATATTGGTGTTGATAAAAGAATGATAGTTACAGAGAAGCCTCGACCACAGGCCATAGGTGGTGGAACCGGGGGGGCCGCATGGGCCTAGGCCCCCACTTTCAAATTTCGAATTTTGCCTAAATATCGTAAATTTAACTAACTCAATTAGTATTGCGCCCGGTGTTAAAGTAAATGAAGACACAATTTTTCACAAAAATGGTGTAATTTTACATGCTTGTATGCACGGGCGTCGGAAGGCATTTTTCCAGGGCGCTACTAGTGGATTTTTCCAAAAGTTTTTCTAGGGGGGCCAAAAGTGATGAAATTTGTTTTTTACCACCCGAAACTAAGAAAACAGCTTTTTTGCTGAAATTTTCAAATTCCTGCCCCTCTTCCGACACCCATGATTGTGTGCAGGAAAAGTTCGTGCCACACCATTAAACAACTGGCGTAATTTCAAGCGTTTTAACACCTTTCCAAATCGTAAAATTTTACTGAATCTTATACGCAAAATGAAATATTTGACTGATCAACTTCAATTGCGTTTTTGTTTTTGCATTGGCAACGCTAAACAGCTATATTTTATTTGTGAACTGGGAACACAATTGGCATCCTGACGGACAACTTGCTAGTTGTTTTGTCATGTCTTTGCATTCCGGTATCTAATGCAGTTGTGGAATGAGTATTCAGTCACGATACTTCTGTGTTCACGATGTGGAAAAGTTGTGTGTTTAAGAAAGTATCAATGCTGTGCCATTTTTTCCTGTTTTTCTGTGTTCTTGTTTTTTAACAGCCCAGTGGCCACTCTGGCACACGGGCTCAACCCGAGTCTTCAATTACGATTTATATCGGAGAATGCATGCTTGCTTGCTTTGTATATTTGTGCCAACACCCACGGTCCCACTTTACTAAGTTGTTAACTCGGGCTCTTTGCTTTGGACCTTGTCACTGTTCATATATTTTCGTTCCATGTCTGGCCTTTCGCGTTCATGTTGCAGGTGACCTGAATCAAACAATATCGTTCGTAGTAGGCGTTCTCACGACTTTGTTCGCTCGTGCTTTCCTCGGACACATCTATCAGAGTCAGAGCTGCCCTATGCAATTAAGTTTTTTTTAAACGTAATTCATATCAGACTGAATGATTTTTGAGGCAATCGATTTGTATAGAACATTGGATTTGAAAACCAATCCAATGGACAGTTCCCATTTCGAGAATAATTTCAAACAAACGGTAAATTTGTCCAGCAACGTGGGCTAATATGAATGAGCCTAGTAAGCAGAGGAATGACTGACGTTATCATTGCTCTGCGTGACCTGCGTTACTCAGCAATGGAGAAGTTATCGTGAGAACTTCTCATTTATTGTTACGTAACTAACGTCACAGAGCAACGATAATGCCAGCCAGAATGAAAGCAAATGGAAATTTCAGTGACGCAAAGCGTCGAATGGTTTTATTCAATCAGAATAAATTGTATGATGAGCCCGAGTGATCCTACTGACCTGGGTCGCCCCTATAACAGACTTTTTGAATTTTAGGTGGTTCACTGATATGTTTTCATAGTGGTGTAATTTTGTCCAAAATAGTGTAATTTGGACCTTCATATGGTGTAAAGGTAATGACGTCATATTTTAATGCTTGTGACGTCACAGTTGCCAATTCAAACCACAAAAATTTTCTGTAGATTTTTGACGTGCGCTTGTGCCCCCCACTTTGAAAAAGGTTCCGCCACCCATGCCACAGGCATGCCACTGACAGAGATTTGCATTAAATTGCTATTTGCTATTGTGTAATAATTTCAATGACGCACTTCCTTATCTTCCCATTTTTAGTTTTAAATCTTGTGAAACTGTTGTTTTATATATCAGTTCATTGGAAGTTGCCCGCAACTTGTCACGTTTGTGAAAAATGGCCCATAGGCCAAAAGTAGTTGGCCCGCGCTGATTTACGACTTACCAAGTACCCGGGCTGAACTTTGTTTAGTGCTTGCTCTTTCGCTTTAGTTGTCATATAATCTTGTTTGACTGCTTCACATTTATCATTTCCGTTGCTTTTATCTTGAGCAAAGCCTTAGTTCGCTTATTTGGGACTTAAATGTTGAACTTCTTGGATTTGGCATGAATTGCGATTGTGTCATGATAATTTTTCACCAACAAAAATTATTTACTCCGAAAGATGCGCTCATTTCAAGTTACAAGCGATATGCGCAAATATAGTAGATACAAAGCTTCCTGCTGGGTGTGTAATAACCGGTTTTTTACTATGATTTGAATAAGTGAGGCTATACCAACCAGTACTTAATGCCTTGGAAAAAAGTTCACGTGCCGTGGAATTGTAACCTGAAAACAGCTTCCTACCTCTAATTGCGAACAGGGTAGCCCATGCCTTCAGCACATGCGGTTACCATAAGCAGTTAAACCACCATGTGTATGCTTATATGCGATTGCTGCATGAAGAAAGATCATTGGTCCTATAGGGCATAAAAACTAAGATTCGGATACGTGCGGCAGCTTAGGATTGCGTCAGCGTCGGTAACTTACGAAATGATTCTATGCATTGCAGGAATGACACCACCGTAGCCTGATCATGTATGTTAAACTGTAATGTTTTAGAGTCTTCCAGGAAAACACATAGAAATAGATGCTGCTACGAGTGTGGTGCATCATAAGGTGATTTGGAAGCCGTGCATGAGACCGTTTGCTGGGTCGTAGCGATTGCCATCTCCTTCGACGTAAGTATCGATTAATTTGTATATTGTGCTAACTAAGGCCCTTCCAGAATCAAACCGCAATGCAAACGCTACAAAAACAACGAAAATGAAATTACCGGTAGAGTTGTGCAGTATTTAACTGCAAGCCAAAGGGGGTGTAGTGTTTCAACTGAAAGCTGAAGGACGTAACGTCTTGGAGTTTGCGAAGCAGTTGCAACCAGTATTGTGACTTCTGATGTTTTCACATCAGATCTGATGTTTTGAGAGAAATTTCTGATGTTTAATGTTTTGGCAACAGATCTGATGTTAACTGAACTGTTGTTTTTTCCCAAATTTTCTATACTTTTTAGGATGAAAATGAGTTAAATTCATGATTTTTAAGTTTCTTTCATCAGTTTCTCACCATCATGTGTGTTTGGTAATTGCTCCAAACTGAAGAAGCCCTTTTCATGGCGTTGGGAGTAGGAATAACATACACGTTGTGCATAAATAACTGACTTTCCCGTTTAAAGACGATACTTCTTTCTCTGTTTCGGATTCCACGTGGGTTATCGCACCTTGTTAGGTATTGGTAATCGAAGCATTTAGCTTATATTAAACTGCAATGTCAAAATCTCATGTTATCTGATGTTGAAAAGGGCAGCAATCTAATGTTAACGCGACTGACCCCAGTGGCAACACTGGTTGCAACGTACAACTGCGTGACGAATTGCAAACTTGCAAACTAAGCGTTGAAAGACGTATCTATATAATGATCTTATAACATGGGCTTGAGTAAAAAACGGATATCGTGCTCTTTCTCACTAGATCAAGCAGAAGAGAGGAAACTCCCTGATTTTGCGGCTTTGTGCTGCATCGGTTGTTTCGATCACTGAAGAAGTTGCTGAAGTAAGAACCGGCATTAGTTTGACTGTTTAACAAGTCGGATAGCTAAATCCACAGGTCTGCTGAAAATTTTATTGCTGGCAATACTAGAATATAAAGTGCAGTGCATGAAAAGTATAGAAAATGGTCAGAATGCTTCAGGCTAGTAAGGTGCAAATCGGGTAACGTAAGAAAGCTTGTGAGTAATGCAGACAGCCACGCTTCGAAAAAAGAGGTGGACACTGTCAAGTCTGATCGAACCGGTTGGTGATATTGCCGAGTCGTGCGAAAGTTATAAAACGAGCAGTTGGTCCTTCGGCAAACAAAACCAGTTTGTTTTTCGTTACGACCAAAACCCTATCTCTTGTACAACTCATTGCAAACATAGGGCTGTTCACCAAATCGCGATGGTAATTTTTTTAATTTCACAACGTCTTGTAAAGCATGCTGTTCAGAAAATTGTGGATATGCAGTTCAGCAGCGAAGAGCAAACTCCTCGAGCGTAGAAACAGGTCGTTTTCTGTTAGAGGGAAAATACTAACGAAAAGCCAACAGCGAGATTCCAGTTGCGGTTCGAGGCTGTCGCTATTGAGTTCCTATGCCACCGCACGGTGCGTAGAGGATATGCATATCCCGAGTTTGAGCATTATTACTGCCTCCCACGACCGTTCGGGCTCAACCAATTTCTGTTACACAGTGGTTAAGTCAACACAGGAGCGGACAAACATGACTCGGGACGCCATAAAGGAAATAGTGTAATCGTGGGCACACACAAAACGCGTCGTAAGCAGTTGCTGCCTTTGACTTTGGACAATAGATTTCGAACAGTGCCGCCGTGCGGCGTCAGTGCGTTCACTTCGCATTGATATGTTTGTGGAAAAAGCATGCTACATTTTTGCACTAAAGTTAATGGAAAAATCATAGCTTGCTTTGCACTTACTGTGCAATATTTCAGTTATTGATATTTCAGTTATTTCAATATTTCAGTTATTGATATTTCAGTTATTTCAATATTTCAGTTATTGAAACTCCGTTGGTCAAACCCAAGCATTAATTTCTAGACATCCGCTAAACGAAGCAATAGAAAAAGTAAGAAAACATCACTATATTCTTACATTCGCAATCCAAGAAAAACAGGAAAGAATAGTTAATATTAAAAGTGGAAGTACGTTGGTATCTAAAAAGTCTTTCCAAGCTGCGTTTGCCTGTTGCGCATTTTGCACGTCGACTCATAAAAACAACTGTCGCTGAGTTTCGATCGAAGCCGCAGATTGCATTCCAGCACGAAATGATCGCTCGTTAGAGTGATTCGTGCATTCACCGATTATTTTTAATATGGTAAGTTTTACAAATTTCTTCTGAAAGTTTGAGCCCATGCCACGTAACATATTAAAACGCGACTCAATCTCTTCAAAACAATCGAGATTTAAAACTATCTTGTGTGTTTTTAACAGTTGGGAAGTCAAAGTTCCTCAATGTGAGGGAAAAAAACCTTAAAATGATTTTTGACGAGGTGCTCCACGACATACACCACCGGTCGCGTTGCTCTGCGTCAGAAAATCTTTTCAAGATTCAGAGCTGAACAATGCAGCCTTTAACTTTACGCAAACTTAGTGGGCATTAAAGTAGGGTTAGTTACTTAATTTAAAAATGATACAGATTTTTGTTTTTATTAAAGGTCAGTATCGTTTGTACCAGGGTATCTCAACCGGGGTCCTCGGCCACCTTTGAGGGCCACGGAGCAGTTCCCCGGGGGCCCCGAGCAGAGGCCTTTACTAAATACCTCTGCCGCGATATTGCAAAACCCAAGACAAAGTTAGGTGTTTTATTGATGAGCAGGGGCCACAAGTTTTGAGAGTCTTTGGAAGGGGGCCACAAACCATGAAAGGTTCAGAACCACTGGCCTATACCACAACTTACTTCATTTCCCTAAATTCATATCAAGCAGAAATCCCTTGTAAATATGTGGCTGAAGTTTGGTGAAACGGTTGAAATGCAACGGATGTTTTCATTAACTTCTGCCAAAAAATAGAACCAAACCATGTCGTTAACATCAGGACATCATTCGACTTGCCACACTCTGAAAAATATCTCTGGAATTGAAATTGTTAAACAGCTAATAGTAATTCGCTCCCCCACCTATATTGTAGAGTTGTAACAAAATCATACATCATTTTTATGTAGTCAAACCCATTCGAGGAAGAAGCAACGGAGGAACTTAGAAATCCATTCCTAAACCCAGCCCGTCGTACTGTTACTACATTTGCACCGAGCAACCCTTTTGTGGATGCCAGCGGTCAAGTTATGCTGTCGGTCAGTCAGCACGTCTTTCAACTTCACAACTACAAACGTCCCACTTTCTGCGCTCACTGCGGTGGATTACTGCTTGGTGTCGTGAAACAAGGTCTACGATGCAAAAGTACGTGGCGATGTGTAACAGGAAATTTTTGCAAAACTAGGAACGTTCGGGTTACGAATCTGCCATTGATGTGAGCAGTTATGTTGCCAAAATGTTCGTAAAAATAAGCTAGCTCTAAAAATTATTTATATTATTTGTGGAGAAATGTTAAGGTAAAGTTGTTGTCAACGTACAATTCTCAGCCAGTTTTTGAAACTTGTCAGCCGTGGATGTGTTTCGCATGCGTGCGCGCATACCCCATTTGAAAAACAGAGGTCTAGCACCCTCAACAACTTGTAACTTACCATTTTGATCGTCTTAACTCGTAAGTGTATCTTGTAAAGTGGGTTATTGGCTGCATTACATCATAAAGAGAAAATATTTGTGCCGTAGGGTCCATTGAATCATTTTGTGTGTTTTGTTTATTGCTAGCAACGAAGTCAACTAAAACTGAAGTACCGTAGATTAAATTCCGCTCAAGGGTTATACACAGAGGTTTGGTTTGAACAATTTGAATATCTTGCTTATAAGCACAGTTCATATGGCAAAGGATGTTGCGTTCGATTAGTCTGATTTGCGTTCAAAGGAAATGGTCTGAACAGTCAGATGACCCTTGGTTTCCCGTTGTGTTTAGGGTGTGAGATCGATGTTCATGAAAAATGCCAAGAGGATCTTACAAAAGGCTGCGTAGAATTGGTAAGACATTTTTTTTCATGTAACCACTTGTTGCGCGTGACAAGTCTCGTGCAAATCGCCAATGGTTGTGTGATATATTCGGCTTGAACGGTGGGCTTCCACGAACGAACATCAGGCGGTAATAGAGTTGTGAATATTTTCCCCCATTCAAATTGTCAAGTTTGTGCATTCAAACAAAATATAGCACTTTGCTACAAAAGCTCTGTGCTAGAAGCAACTGGCTAATTTGTGCATACTCCACTGCGATATTCCTGCTTGGTCTTTCTGCAGATTGTTGGTCATCATAACTTTCGAGAAAAGACGTACAAGCAACCCACCTTTTGCGATTTTTGCGGGAAGTTACTGGTGGGGGTAGTCAACCAAGGTCTCAAGTGTTCAGGTGAGCTGGATCAAGCGAGAGAATAGCCGTTTGCGGTAAATTACGGTCGTTCTTGCCGTTTTGAGCGATTGGTTGTCACAGCTGGCAGAAGTTTAAATCGATCAAACGTTGTTCAGACCTGTTCAAGGTCAAACGCATTGCTTACTCATGCCAACATTCTTGGCACGGTGTCCACCTAGACTCTCGTCTCTAGGTCCTAGAGACTGTTAAGACGACCCTTCGATGTTTACGGCGGTATTGGTTGACACTATTCACGCGGTAAGATGACTATGCATTACAATGAAGGGAAGGAAATGGTAGGCACCAGTGCGCTATGCCTGTACAGTGATATTACGCAAACAACCTTCAGTGGACCCCCTGTGGTCATTGTACTGCTGCTCTGGCGCACAACCATCGTTTGCATAAATTTTGATGAAACGCTATCGACAATTGCATTGCTGTATACAAATGACAGGTGACGAATAACTAACCACCTATCTTGTATACCAATACATGTCGAATTGGCCATGTTGAACAATAATTATATTTTTTCTTGGCATTTAAAAAAGATTGTGGCAGCGGAATGGCCTCACTTAAGTGCCAGTTACGCTTAAGATTTTCACCAGTAAGTACAGACAATACCTGGTCATTTCCATCAAAACAAACGTAGCCATTAACAAAGGATTAGAGTGGTTGTACAGCTATTGACAATCAACTTCGTACAATTGTCATGCATCGTTTACAAAAAAACATTTTGCTGCTATGCTTAATAATTTTCCATGTTGAAATACAGAATATATATACTCTTATAAATCTTCATTGGCATGCGACTTCGAATGTTTCCATAAACTTTATCGTTTGATTTGTGGAAGCTGAAGGCGCTGAGGGTTTTTAAAGTCGTCCAGCAGGGCACACTCATCAATTATGCAATCTTTAACAGGGAAGCTATGAGCCTTCATAGTTTGTACGTAAAACGCAGATGTCCAAATTTACTCAGCCTTGTCGCGTTTGCAAAGTTTCTCTAAAAAAGTTTTCAAAAAGCATGTGTTTTCAATACAGTTTCAGAGGCTTGAAATGACCCAATGTTTCTTGACTTGACATCTACACCAAACATTTTTTTATTTAGTTGGGCACAAAATGCAAATTTGTGCGAATTATATTAGTAGTTTGATACCCGGTTACGCAATAGAAGTTAGCCATAATGGCTCGGCTCATTAGGTACATAATGTAGTGGGAACAAATTTAGTTGATTTTGTTAACAGCAATTCAACATTTCTAATCAACCTGGAAATAGATTTGCTGAAGCATTGATGCAACGTCCATCCTTACTCAGAGGGTCATCTGTTTTCACGTTTGTTAGTATAAAAGAAATGGTGACCTGGTCTAATTAGTTGACCCAGAAGCATGACTAACACAGCAGTACCAACAGGGCAAAGAAGCACGACAAACGAAAACTAGAAAGACACGTTAAGAGGCCTAACCTCACTGTGTTCCTGGTTTTCCTGCCTTTGCAACAGTGCATGAACAGTGATGTACAAAGCAACACTGTCATTGCTATCTTAGCGTTCTTGCACCCGCAACGTTAAGCGTTAAGCTGGAAAAGACAAGCGTTGTTTCAATCCTTCTCTAACTTGCTTTGATTTGTAATTTAGTCGCAAATCTACCACATTGGCAAGTTATGAACAGAGCCCAGAATGAACAAAACCACAGTTTTCTCGAAATCCCGTGAAGACTGTTTTATATTAATTACTTGTTCATGATCTTTCGTCAACGACACAGAATGCGGAGCCAATGTTCATGAAAAATGTCAAACAAAGATTGAGGTCAAATGTGAGAAGACGACAACAAAACAAAAGAAGACACAGAAGGAACTAACTCCAGGGTATTATTTCTTTTTTAGTTTGTAATATTTTTCATTTTGTAGCTTAAACGTGCTTGTCACGAGACCACACAGCCCGTGCGATATTGTTAAATTGTTGCGCGTAGTCGAAGGCTTTGAATGCATTTTTATTTGTTAGTTTGAAAATAGGGCGAATATCGTCAGTATACTGTATACAAAATACGATGGCATACTATTGTTATTCAGTTTATGTTAATCAGCGAGTGAAGGCCATGTGTTGAGAAAACTTTTATCTACCTTTTTACTTACTGTGCTAAACTCCAGCCGTCTAATAAATCGAAGTCAGACGGCAAGATCCGACACTCACGCGCTTTGTCAGATGGCGCAGCCGTGCGTATGTGATGCCTTCAGGCTTTCGTACAGTACAAAAAGTATGATGTGTAATGATTCGTCGCACGTTCAATTATGCTGGTCACGATCTTTGTATGTTTCTCGTAAACAGATGTATGATAGGGTTTTTTTTTCTGCTGCGCTGTGAGAAGGGGTGGTTACTGTAAATTGCTTAAATAGTTGAATTGGTTGGCAATATAGGATGGGTTTGTTCAATAAGCAAAGGGCTTAAAATAGTCATTTATCTTATGTTAACATCGATTAAAACCCACCTCTTGAAGTGTTTAGCAAGAAGTATGAGTGGCAAGTGACAAATGTCGGTTTAAGTAAGCCACATGCAGCAGCTGTCATCAGATACTGTTTACAGTCGTTAGGCTAGCTGTTTACGATATTTAATTTCAACTGTTATGTACAAAGCACATCGCCAGGCAACCATCAGTTCACTCTGCAGTTTACATGCAATTGCAGACACATTTTCGAAATAACAGGATCTTGCAGCAGTCGGTGAAGTACTACATGCAACGAAATTTCTTGGTTTACTGCAAAGGACGTATCATTCAATTCTTTGCTAACAGGTTTCAACGAGCGCGAGGGGGAAGACAGACATTCCGAGGAAGAGAAAATCCTAAAAAAACGTCCGAAAAAATACCACTCACTGCGGCAGACAATGTTCACTCTCCCCAAGGCGCAGATGCGGAACACGGTAAACTGAGCAACGTTAAGACATCGTTGCTCTACGAAAAACTCTCACGTCGTGTATGATGTGATGCTGTTCAAAAATTTCGAAAAATTGCAATTTTCTGCATTCCACCCTTTATTTCAAAGCCTGTTTTTTGTCATCAGCGAGTATTTCATGTGAATAATTGCCGTTGGCAACGCAACACAACTCTACTGTTTTCATTTCATTATTTTGATGCCACACAAATCGTTTCCAGAGTGAACCGTTGTAGGAATGTACCTAACTTCCTCGGTAGACATTCGCGCATTTTACGTCCAGCAACTGCACCTCCGCTCGTTGTGAAGCCTGACTCGAGTGTACACTGTGCAGATATATATGGTGTAAAAAGCGGACTGCACAGCTTTTGGATAATGTGCATTGCATTCTCCTTAATATACAAACATTTTGCCTTCACTGCCTGTTTTTAAACACAACACCAATACATACCCGAGTTAAAAATGTCGAAATACAAATAAAAGATGTATTGATGATTTTGAACAATTTATATGACATGCTACTCAGTGACAGACCCTTCTCCCAATACATTGTGTTCATAATGCACACATCTGAAATTTCGACAGTAAACTTTTTTTATTAAAAGTTACTTTTAGCGTCCACCTTGTTGCTGTAAGTTTGACCTGTTTAAAAACGTACACACGTTTTGAAAAGTTGTGAGCTTATTTTGGATTTTTTGAGATATGTTGAAATTCAAGAAACCCGCATTCTCATAAAGTAAAAATTTCGAGCAAAGTTTTGTTTACGACTATTTCTGCTTATTTCGGTTTTGATACTTCGTTTATTTCCTACCCGAAAAAAAACAACAATATTATATACAATGAAAGCAACTCCAAACTATTGCACATAGATGTCTTTTAGCAAAATTTGTTGGAGCAATTTTTATCCCGGAATATAGATTAGGTACGATTTTGTTTGACTTCTGCGAAATAAGGAAATTTTGGAAAGTGTGAATGATTTGATGTCTTGCTTCTAGAAACAGTGGATCCAGCGTCTCTGTTTGAGCGCATGCCGCCGAAAACAGGATCAATGACATCGTCCAAAGATAATCTCACACCCAGACCAACAAATTCACAAGCGAACAGTCCGCTGCACTCCCCAAAGAAAAGCGGAACTTCTATGCAATCAGACAATGCAAACCTGGCGCAAATGGATGATGCGGTGAGAAAATTATTTATCGGTAAAGTGTGAGACATTTAACCATTGGTTAGTAGTTCAAAGTGCTAGGCCTGATTTTGATCTCCGTAACACACAATTTGGTATCTTGCGTATTAGATTGATCTAAAATTAGCGGTTCTTCGCGACAGAGGTCAGACAAGCATAAGTGAAGGCCAAAAAAGCAAAGATTTACATATTGCGACCGGTCCTCCATTATCTGATTATAAATACCCACTCTGTGCTCAGGACTGGAACCAAAAACAAAAGTACTAGCGGCATTTTTTATTTCTAGGCTAAACGTTACTTCCCCCTAAAATTGAAGTGAGCTAGGTATGCGCGCAATGGTGTAATTTTCGTGAGACATCCAGAGAGAAGGTGTAAGCAGTATTGAAGGAAATGTTTGTGGTTATATAAACTGATAAAAATAGCCTGTCCATTTGCTTTTTGAAGCTAAAATGCAATTTTTTCGTTTCGCGATTTGAAACAGCGACTAAATTTAGTTAGCATGACTAAATGTATCTCGCTTCTTCTGCTACATACAAACCAGCTGACCTTTTCCTAATATATTTAACAAGAACGACGAAGCTAACACGCAATGTCCAAACACGGTATCCATGCTTGTGCCGCAAAGGTCCAGAGACATGCAACGCAATGAGTGGTCAGGTGTAAAACCACTCCAGGCGAAAATTTTGGTGGCCAACGTACGTATGCCTCGCCTCCTAAACCCTTTCAATAAAACTAACGTAGCTACTGCTTGCCCAGAGTGGCTGCAGTCTTCGTTAAGTGATCATGTGAGATCTTGTCGCAAGCGCTTGTTAAGTTTAAACATCTTGCAAGCAAGAACGTTCGTATCAATTGTCCAATATCGTCAGCGAATTCAATCGTCAGCGTCAGCGAATTGACATCAAAACGCATATAATTTGTTTAACTTCGTTCATTCAGGTTCAAAAAGTTGTGGACATCATGAAAGACAATGCGGATAAACTAAGCCAAAGAGGAAACAAACTCGAAGATTTGCAGGTATGCTTTGCCATATTTTAGAAATTCTTGAGCATGATTTGGTGACTCGAACTCATACTTATTGTCTGCAGGATAATGCTGAGCAGCTTCAAGAAAAAGCAAGCATTTTCGAAAAGCAGGCAGGTGAAATACGGCAAAAAATGTACTGGAAGAGCAAGAGGTTATGGATTATCCTGGGTGTTTCCATTACTTTACTGGTGATAATAATTATTGTTATTGCGGTTCTTACTACCCGAAAGAAAACAGCGTGAAGTGAACAATCGATGTTTGAAATCCATAATAGTTATTAGCAAGAAAATGGCTTCCATTTTCTTTTTGAGGTCGTTGAGTTGTAATGCACAGGAAACAAACTCAGAGAAAACGGCAGTTCAACGACACGCACTTGCATATGAACGATCGCAAAACGCGGAATGTACATTCGCAGACCTGAGCTACATGGGTGCTCTGCCTACAGCATACAATACAAACTACGTATAGTGTTTCAGCTTCCCAAACATAGCGTTGAAAATTGTCCGTAGTCTCACATTGCTTTTCAACCTAAAGCCGCAGCAGGAAAGGCGAATTGGAAGCATGATCCATTGTTGAAACTATTTCGTTTCTGTTTTTGGGGGGTAGAGGGAGGGAATCCATAACATGATTTAAATTGCAACCAGCGTCTTTTTCGACAATCACAACCCGTTAATAACTCAAGAATGAACGAGTTTGACTTCTCATTAGTATTAATTTGGAGGCCCATTAATTTTTTCCCTAATTGTCTTACGGTACTTAATGCAATGGGCTGTAAAATGCTGTATCACATGCAAACATACTTTCATAACCAACAGCATTTGATGTTATATAAACGGTTGTTCACATCTCCGCTACCTGCAAAGCTGAGGTTTCGCAGACTATGTGCATTGAGTGTGTAAACAAATCAACCAACTCAGATTTACCGTGGATGTAAATGCGGTAGTCTTTCAACAAACAGCTTTCGATTCAATATTTAAAAGAGCAGAACATTTCGAAAAACTTTACGTTCGAATTGGCGAAATAGCAGACACCACTTTTTTCAAGAAAACCGCCGTGTTTTGATGCGAACCGCTGCAGTATCTCTTGAATAGTTTTTAGAGGGAAGCATTTTTGTGTCGTTCGTCTTGTACCCCAACACAAAGCTTGATCAAATAATTTAAAAACATTGTTCTGATTGCGGAGCAGTACAAACCAAATCCCGAAAACTCACTTATTTACAAAAAGATCTATCAAAATTTGAAAACTTTTCAATCTGCTAGTTTGGAATAAACCTGCAGAACTTTACATTATTCAAAGTTTTTGACGGATTGCAGATGCTCATCCGAAAGAGGTAACCTTTGAGAGGAAATGGTTTGTGATTTTCGTGAGAGTGTGTGAACGCAGGAAGTTTTGTTGTGTGACTAAGTCATAAAGTTTATATGAAGTTCTCATTCCAGTTTACAAACGAATGGATAAGTTTCTCTCGATTATTCGTTGTGTTTAAATATTTATCTTATGTGACTTTCTGAATTGCCACTCTGCGAGAATCAGCATGTGTAGATTGCATTAACTTCGTTTTGATGGTATTCGCCATAGAAAGGAATAAACGCACACCGTGCTGCTCAGTTCGCTATTTTTGTTCCTTCCTGTATGATACCGCCTTTCGTCACTATCAATCGCACTTAGTTCATTGTTGTAAATGCACACAGGTTATACTTGCATAACGTGATGCTTCGTACAATTTAAATCGCTGCTTCGAGTGATAAGGTCAATTTGCTATATATTCGGATTATTTATTTTTGCTGAGATTCAGTGAAATTTGCTTCTGTTGGCTCTTGCAAATGCATATACAAATTTTTTCTCTGAAAGCGGTATTCGTATTCAGTTGCAGTGAAATTGAGGCACGACTGAAGTTAATTCCATATTTGCTGGATTGCATCGTTTGTTTGTTTGATGCTTTCGTTTGGGGTTTAAACGCGTTGTCTTTCAAATGTGAGTGGCTTAGCCCAGTTAGGTCCACTTGATAAACCTGCGCAACGTGCAACGCGACCCCACTACAACACAAAGAACAATTCAACGACTGTCAAACAGAAATGCTACCCTATGAACTGAAATTGCACTGTCACATACTTCTCGCAGTATTTACATTTGATCGGAATCTATCTGTTCCAAAAGGCCTGCAATAAGGGTATTGCTGAGAACATAGCAGGGATGAAGATGAGGGCAAATTAGTGGTGAAGCATGAACGCTTGAAATCACTGCGAAACTTTTTTCAAGCAAGCTGAAAAGCAATGCAAAAACTGCATTTTTTGCAATAGTATGCGTGACTTTACATGTCGCTTGAGTCTGGCGTCTAATGTGATTTTTGACTCCCACGTTAAATATTGCATTTGCAGAACATTCCAAAACAAATGTTGAAGGTCGTTTCAATCCAAAGTTTGCAGTTGTTTGATGAAAAAGTTGTAAAAATCGCAGGTATGCGATATATTTTTCATGACATTTCAAGAAGCACATTGCTGTATAACATCCTTTTATCAAATAGTGTTCCGTTTGCTGATAAGTTAACGTAGCAGTACTTCATTCTATATCTTGTCTAGTGCTTAAGTTGAAGATATGGATAGACAAGAATCGCCGCAGTTAATAGAAAGGAAGACACAGGTTGATACTGATGCTCAAGAAACAAGTAGAGCTTCCAAGTATATCTTGTCTATTTTCAATATCAGAAGCAGGTTTAGAAGTGGGTGCTGAAAGTGTGATATTGCAAAAGGACTTACTGTAAGTTAGATACTGTGAACGATAGGTGATTGAAGAGATAACGATCACCGCAATAGATGTTAGTGGCGTAGTTCATACTTTTCGGCAATAAATTTTGCATCATCAATGCGGTGAAAAGACAGCAATTTGGCTGGACGATTATAAACAATAGTAAATTAGCACTTTAACAAGATAAGATTAAAACAAAAATTATGTGATGCTAATGACGTAGAAGCACCAAATGCTATCAGTCCGGTAAATTCGATAGAATTCATACCAGTTGCTAATTCGTCATGACGTCACCGCTGATAGGCAAAGTTGTTCTGCAGGCTGCAAATACTTAAATGGAGCTGAGATACTAACTAGTTCCACTTCACACCCATCTTCTAATAGGGTGGCGCACCCGTCAAAGTTTGTGTTTCATGCAATAAATCGTTGCGCCAAATTCATGCATATATGCGCAACATTACGTATTAGCGTAAAATGCATCAATACAAGGCAGGGGCATTCTGCCTAGAAATACCTGAGCAATAGAAAGGCACGAGCATCACACCGCGATGTAACTTCAAAGCAGGCTCGTGGTCAGGGGGGAATCCGGGGTAAGTGCCCCCAAATTTTTTTTGTTCTCCAAATTTTGTTGTGCCCTGAAAAATTTGTTTTATACACATAATGAAAACAAAAATCTTGGTCACCAAAAAATGTAATTCCCCCCCCCCC
>JGI24022J15233_10003047_pt1 | contig 16303 bp, 7 predicted proteins | sample Ectturendosymbi2_FD_15233 | JGI IMG/M metagenome (IMG submission 15233)
AAAACCAAGAACAAAAGCATTTTCGGAAAGCATCTGATACCCAAAAATTTCTTCACATAAAGACTATGAAACTTCCGGGACCTAAATCTTTACATTATTCATAAAAAATTGTCGGATTATGTAATAAGACAAACTGCCACAATTTGTCGCAGCGAAAATATTTAAAGCAAACCTACTTTCATGTTTACAACATTTCTATCTACACAACTCAACGTTTCCAATAAGTCTCAAGTTTGCTACCGCTTAATAAAAATAATCACTTTATTAACTCACAGTCTGTCTCCAGCCTCCAAGCCAATATTTTCATTAATTTCACCATCTTTTCAAAAATCTGTTTCTTTAACACACGTATTTGCTAAGCCCTGCTACACAGTTTATTAACAAAAAAACCGTTTCAACAGACTTAATATTTGGCCAAGCGTATGAGTCAATTCGTGTATGGCAAAATATTTCTCAAAATTACTTGCTTATTCCATCAAAGCCAGCTTTCATCGTAGTGAGCCCACTATCTGTATTGACTCCTCGCTGAAATGAAAGCAAACTATTACAAATAACTTACGTATATTTTTCAAAACGTAACGTCTAATGTAGTGTTGCAACACCAACAGGCAGCTTGCCCGAGCCACTGCAGTTATAACTTAGTTCTATGCATGTACAGCATAATTCGCTAAACAAATCCACGGATACTAAATTCGTATTTTTCACAAATAGTCTGTGAAAAAATCCGAAATTCGCCTCATAAATCGGTGTTATAATCAGGGTTGCGGAGTCGGAGGTTTTTGGGAGGAGCCGGATCCTTTATAACACTAGGAGTCGGAGTCGGATTTTTTGTCCGAATCCGAATGTCCAATTGGATCATTTTTTACATCACACTCTTAAATTGGGAATTCCTGTTGAAACGGTGCAATTTCTTTTGAAACTTTTGTTGAAACAAAATTTTCTTGCCGTGGACCACGATTTCCATTGATTTCAACAGACAAATATCATTCCTTTTATGTTAAGGAGTCGGAAATTTTGGAAAGGTCGGAGTTGGATATTTTACCTCCGACTCCGCAACACTGATTATAATGCTTTTTTGAAAAAATTATATTAATTTAATCTCGGTGGATTCCAAATCCGGTTTGCCAATCTCAATAAATCGACCATTTTCAAACCGGAATAACAGTTTGCCGTGTTATCAGTCTCCTTTTGCGTAGCATCGTTTGAGGTTGACCGAAACACAGTCAATTGCCGTACCGCTCCTTGGGCAAGAGTGTTCACCTTAATCGTCCCGGCAAGGGGCAAATTTCAGGCCTCGGCCTGCCGCAAATTGCCCTCACCAAAAAAATCAAATAAACACAATCAATGACATAGATGTAGTTAATTTCATTAAGAGAAAGTGAAGGGTCGTCCTGTAGTGACATTTCCAGCCAAACAAACCTCGCTGTGACAGTTATTTGCATTATCTGATTAACAAATGCAGTACAATGCACTAAAATATATCAGTGCCTTATTTTGTGCATACAGCACTCGTTTCATTATGATGGTTGTTAAATCCACCGCTTATTCAATCAAAAATCTCTTAGGACCGAGCTAGACTTATCAAGCGAAGTCTACTGTACTCGCAGAAAAACTTGAATCCTTGTACATCCTGTACCACCCAAGCCTCATACATCTCTTTAAACTTGAAGAATCATTTGTTACGTTACGCCCGATCTTATAGGAAAATAAATTATATTATATTCAAGTTCATTCCATTCGCAACAGCTGGCAGCACTGGCTACATGACTGATCTTGGATATAATGCCTCTTGTCACACAGCACGAAAAATAACAGACCACTACATAAATGAACTATAAATTAAAAAAGATCAAGGAAAAGACCATTTGTATGTACAAAACAGAATCCGATAAAAATTACATTGATTGAAACTACAAATACAACTATGCTAACTTGGTATGAGCGACCTATTATGCATTCGCAAGACACAAGCGAAACAGCCAAAATGTTTTTCACAGTTAACCTTTCAACAACTTTAAACAACGCATTGCTGAAAACAGCGGTGCCGAAAGTGCGGTCCGTGGGAAGAATTTCTGCGGCCCCTTTCTGGGTTCATAACCTATAGCGTTAATGATGAAGAAAACTTGGCAGATATTTCCGAGATTTTTTGAATTATTATAGTGCAACTAACGCAAAGGTAACCGGCTTCCAAACCTCGTAGCCCTATATGCAGACCTCTTTATAGCCTACAAGCCAACAAGTCAAAATTCGCCGCTTTAAATACTTTAGCACAGTGCTTTTGAACCTGTGCGACGGTACGCACAAGTGCGGATGACAAACACGGTGCGGACGAGTGCGGATGAGAAAACTCTGTTTTGTTGTTGTAAACGTATTTTAAACAATCCTCTCTTTGTTTAGTCACCGTCTTGCTTTTATGGAAAACATGGTATCGCGCACAACGAAAAATTGGCAGACATTCCACTCATATTTTGATAGTTTGAACATCTCAACAGAGAAATGCATTAGAAGTTAGCGAAAGCTGCTACGAAACTTTCTATATCAGCTATGTCCAACACGCGACTTGCGGTCTGCATGCGGCCCAGCCGAAGGTTTCGTGCGGCCCAGTTTAGGTTTTCGATGTAGTAAAAGTATCCTACATGACAACTTGTCCTTATTTTGATAATCTTGAATTTGACATTTTAGTTGCAGGTGGTCCTCAGTGCCACTTTATCACTCTGTTACCATTGCACTTAGGATTCGAACGCTTTCAGGACTTAAATTTAGTTTGCTAAGATCAAATTAAGCCATTCAATGTGCGGCCCTCATTAGTATGTTATTCAATGCGCAGTCCTGGTTAAGATAGTGACAAACTTTTTGGCTCAGCAAGCCATTTGGGTTGGACATAGCTGTTTTATCTGCTTATTCTACTGTTACTTCATGATGGAAACAAAAGATGTGCAACTGCATGGCAAAATTGAGCTGATATCAAATTTTTGTTGTTCCCCCAGTTGCACAAGACCAGCGCAGCTATTTAATATGTGTGCTGAGCCACGAGTACGCTGCTGATTTCAGCAGTGATGTCTACTGCTCAGTAGGCCCGTAACCAGGGGGAAAAAAATTATTTACACCCCTGGAAATATGTGTTGGACATAGTTCAAAAAATTTGGGCCCCTCTCAGAAAACCCTTCGTCCCTCGTGGTGTCCCAAGCTGGTTACGAGCCTCCTTCTCAGTAGCGTACCTAGAGGTTTGAGACAGGGGGCAAAATTTAGCAGAAAGGGGCCTACTGGCCACCTTAGGGGGGTCACAAGCAAACACTCAGAAAAACGTTTGAGAAATGACAGTGAATCCGGCGTTAAGTAACTTTACTCCATAAGTGAAACAAGCAAGGAATCTATCGCAAATTTTTAATAGGAAATCGATTACACGCAACACTACGCATCGTCAGTCCTTGCATCTTATTCAAAGTGAATCCAGATGTCGTGGATGTGGATACAAGATTAAAAAAAAACGAAAACACCCAGAAAAATCCAAAAACCTACTAAGAACCAAAAGAATACTAACTATCAAAATGTCAGCTAATGGGGGGCTGGCTTTTGCATTTATCTTGCTAGGGGGGCGACTCGTCCCCGTGCCCGTCACGGCCGTCAGTTACGCCACTGCTAGTGCTGGAGGACACTATGTCACGACGATGAGCATCCAATAATCAGGAATCAGTAAATCATCATCTGCTATATTTCGGCGAATATTATTTAAATTGGCTTAGTTTTACCTACGTAATCCCAGTCAGGCTTAGTATGGTAAATAGCAAATGCACCATTCTTAAATATCTAGAACTCAAAAACAAGTCGGCTTCATTCTTGAAACACGACAAATAGCGATAAATTAGCAATTGATGGTGCCACCTTCTGATCAGCGTCTTGTATTTTCATCATTAATAGCTCATGACCACATGTCCGCAAGGAAGTCATTTACTCTGGCAGAATGTGTTACGAAACCATGCATGGAGATAGCAACACGAGAAATTCTTGGAGGAACCATTGGCTGTAACCCAAGTGCAAAAACTGCCATTGTCCAATACCACAGGGGCCGACAACTTTTCAGAAAAATTGGCCGATAACTTTTCAGAATACGGTTTGACGTGGTTGAAATGCAAAACTGTGTCCATAGGCGGTGCAAGGGCTATGATCGGCTTTAGAAATGGCATTGTTGCGCTCATAATGCAAGTCGCAGCAGATATTGCGAGTATCCAATGTGTCGTGAAGCACTTGAGGGCAAGAAACTAGGAAATGAAAAAGAAAATTACCAACTATAGCCGATGTCATCAAAATTGTGAATGCAATACTGAACAGTCCTAAAAAAGTCGTGAGTTTGATGAACTTGTCATAGAAATTGGAGGCGATGGGCATCTTCTTTATCATTCTAAAGTGTGGTGGATCTCTCGTGAGAGTGATGGGGAGAGTGTGGAATTTACGACAGAAATTTCTTGTGTGATTTGATCAACGAAAAGATCATAAAGCTCTTTTCTTTCGTTATTTGTTTTGGTTTGCTGGACTATATAGTCATTCTGGTAACATATTTAACCAGCTGAAACTCAGTCTTAAAGTTATGGAATTGACATATTCGAAGTCACCTCCAAAATCACATTGCTCAAGCATGTAATTCAAAATTTCGAAGAAGAAATCTACAATAACAACCTGATGGGTTTGAAGACCATACAGACGTTCGATCATGTCCACGTGCCAGTGGGAAGAAATAGAATTTGGAGCAGAGTATCACCGAAACAGCCAGCTCCCATATACACAGTCTGATTGATCATTTAGAAGCTTACTAACCCAGACAACAGGCTAAAAATTTACAAACAAAGCTATGGATTTTGAATATTTTCGGCGAACAGAATCCACCGGAGCATTTGGGCTCAAATCTAAAAGACGACCTATGCCATCATCCTATTAGCCGTATAAAACACGCTGAATTCTGGGTAAGAGCCCTCGATAGCCTTCGCAAAGACCTCGAAACAGGCCCGTTGCCACGGGGGACTTTGGTGGGTTTAGCCCCTAACCGAAACTCCCCCAAGACCCCAAATTGAAATATGAAACACTATAAATCAGTGTTTTTGCCAAATTCCAGAGTGTCAAGACCCACGCACAAACGTAAATAGCCCCATTGAAGACTTTCCTGCGACGTTTCTGACTCGAAAATCCAAGCGCTCGAAGTTCTTCTACAAAATCCAACCACCTACTTGGCCGAAAAGGGTTGAGTTCTCTGGTTATTGATTGATATCAAAACAGGAAAGAGGAGTTGTCTTCTTAGTGGGACATTAGATGACCTAATGTGAGGAGTGTCGAGGCAAAGGTCTACAATTGCAAGAAGTACTCAGCAACACCTGTCCATTTATATAATTGCATACTTTGAATAAATAAATGACGATCTTCTCTGTACATTTTTGTGCTTATGACTTTGCAGTAGGTATTCGCTATTTTGGTTATTTAAACAAAATTTCTTCATCGGTTTTTAGAGTCTAATCCGACTTTACGGTTATGTTCAGTAACACTAGTGTTAGCAGAGCGGATGAAACTTTCGTTGAATAAAAGAGTGCGAACCGCCTTTCTAAAGGTTGAAAAGCACTGCTTTAGCACAAACGTCGAAAAATGTAGCCTATAGTCGATTTTTTACAACGCGCGAATAACGCAAACAAGCCTATGTGGTTGGCTTGCAGTTTGTAATAGTTCTGTTACGTAATAATTCTTTATTATTTCTTAAGGCAGTGTGAATTGCACTTACCGATATGGGTGGTAGGCGACGCCGTTTGTATTGTTAAATTTTCTAGTAGTGCTTTTACGGCATTTCTGCTTCAAACTAACTCACACTAAAATTAGTGGAACGCAGGCTATGCACCTTGCAGTTTTCGTATTTCCGGACGTTTTGTGGCGCAAAATGAGTAAGAAAGGTCGTATTTCAGATGAGGGCCGCACATAGAAGACGTTTGAACTAAGAGTTCCGTTGCGTTGATATACCGTAACCAAAGTCGTTTTTGTTTATCCTACAATATACAATTTTAAATCCTAACCCGAAACTTACGGACCGAAGTTATTATATACTGTGGCCCGGCAAGACTTACGAATAGCAAAATGCGGCCCGCGCCTGGAAAGCTTTGGGCGCCCCTGGCTTAAAAACTATCAACATGTTGTTATAATGAAAAGCATCAACACACTCCTTACCAGTGTTAACAAAGTCCCAGCGTTCATTTCCTTCAACACATCACTGATCTAAAAATACACAAAAACACTTCTTTGACACTGGACAAGCAAGTTTACCGTAATAGTTTTTTGACACAACTTACGTCACTGACAAATTTCACTTCATCGACAGCATATTTTGCCAAGAAGTGGCTGGGAGGAAAAATTTCTCCCATCCAAATTCTGTAAGCATCCGGAAGCTTGGGAATAAACAGAACTGCTTTTCCAGTCGCAACCTCAATTGCTCCGTAGCAACCAGGTTCAGAAACTCCAAAACACCACTGGAAATAAGATTCCTGCAACAGAAGTAGGTGCCTACACAGATGAAAATGCGACCATTTCGACTACTTTCATGCGCACACACACAAGTGCGGGTTTGGATTTGAAAATCTTACTGCCAAGCAAGATTTGTTACATCAATTACAGAAATCATAACGCACGTACAGATATTGTATTGCAAAGACCTAATTTTCTTTTAGTGTTGTTTTTGCATTCATTTTTTTCCAAGGTTCTGCGTTTTTGTTTTGTTTTTTTCTCAATAATGTAAATAATTGCAGCGTGTAACGCAGGGTAACCACACCGCCATCACGCACCCCTGTGTCGCTGAAGTACATTTTTCTTGTAAGATGCACAACAGAAACACTGACATTAGTTGTTCGGTCCTGGCACATGACAGAAACAATAACAGGACATTTCTGTGCAGACAAATCGCAAATCATGTTTATCTCTTTTGTGAGATGCACTGCAGCGTGTTTATGTTGGGGCGCAGCCGTGTAGTTGTATTCAGCTGGAAGTGTGAAACAGTCAAGAAGTTATCCCCTCTTTGTATGAACAAGTGACACTGTATTATTTTGATAACCGATCATGTACATAATGCTTGTTGCTGTGATCAGTTAAACAGAAATGCGTACATTCGTTAACTAACGTAATTTTCCCCAATTATGACCATTAAAAGCATATCAATCAACTTTTAATGACTTAAAGCAGCGTACCTTAATTCAACTCACTGTCAGTGTTACTCCTTGGAGGTGAATGCAGGGTTCTGGAATTGGCTGATATATACAGTAGACACCGCTTAAGAAATCCACCTCCGTACCCAGCGTTTTTGGATTTAATAAGCGGCGGATTTTATAACGGGCGCTACAAAAATTAGAGTTAAATGAACAGAAAATACAGCACAGCACATTTATTTACACTATATACAGCACAAAAAATTGTTTTGGTGGAAATGTCTATGGTCCTCAATGATTTTGTTTTCATTGGATAATAAAGGTCTCTTTCTGTGAATCCTGTCTGGTCAAATCCAGTGGCCAAACGTGGTAGACACTCTCGCATTTCTGCAGCAGATGTTGTTGCTATCTCATGTTCCTCATCTTGTTTAATTTCTATCAGTTCGGCGACCAAAAATGCGAAAATGGACACCGGATCTACAAAGCGGCGATTGGATTTACAAACTAGCGTTCTTTGAATGCCACAATTCCGCCCGAACTCGATTTGGAATTAATAAGCGGCGGGCGTATCATCGGCAGATGCGTTGACTTTAACAACAATATTTAATGACATTACTTGAAGCGATTGCATGGGTGTGCTGTGTTGCTTCCGGGTGGTCACAGAACAGTTCAATTACACCATCTAAAATTTTTGATAGGCAAACTAACCAGAGGCAAGCCAAGATAAAATAGGTTCAGACAAATCACAGTCCCATGAAGCCTTACAAGATTCAGATAAATGTCAGTTATTTCATTAAAGCCAACTGATGTCAAAGACCCCCTCCCCCCGTTTTTAAGCTTATGGACATAGAACAGCTACGGTACCTGTATCTGCATACCCTTGAACCACGATTTAAATCCCAACAAACAATTCTCAATGAATTCTTAACATGTAATCAAATTAATACGATTCCTGATAATGCATGCCAGGCTAACCTCATAATTTTCTTCAGTTCTTCCTGATGTTATAAAAAATACTTTACGTATTTTAAATAATCGAATTTTGAAAACCTGCAGCACTTGCAACCATCAAAAAATAAAACAAATCATTGTTATAAAAAAAACATTTACCTGTCGAAACACCAACTCTCGATCAGTTGCATCTTGCATTTTCTGTTCTCCGCCTTGCAGCAAAACTATAGATTTTTCTGGAAGACTGTCAATTTTGCTAAGTTGATCGCGCAAACGCTTGCGGTTTTCCGCAAACAAGCTCATTGGTACTTGAAAAGTGTGGTCTCCATGACAATATGAAGGCCTGAATATAAATAATGCAAGTGTCCAGAACAGAAACCAGGTTAGATTGCAGATGCCAAGCATATTGACATGTGAAATCTGGTGCAGTGCACCAGAAACAAATACACTTTGCATACTCATACTATTCAGATCAGCGTGGGCCAACTAGTTTTGACCTACAGACCATTTTACAAAAACGTGAAAACTTGCGGGTCACTTCCAATAAGATGATACATAAAACAACAGATTCACAGCATTTAAAACTAAAACGGGGAAGATAAGTGAGTGCGTCATTGAAATTACTACACAATAGCCCAATTTATTACAAATATCTATCAGTGGGATAGCTGTGTTCGAGATTTCTCTGACACAATCATTCCTTTATCAACACCTGTTGTTTATCAATACTATTGTCCAGTGTTTCGTCTGCCATTCAATTTCTGCATTTGAATTTGCTTCATTGTCTATCGAACGGAATTCTTTCCCAGCAAAGAACCAAAAACTAAGATCGTACAGAGTATAAATTTCGCCTACTAAGTAGGCATCATCAGCTCTTATATAAATAGAATCTCCTGCTTGATGACTTTCTTCATCCTAGAAAATGTGCTCTCATACACATATGTGCTTCCAAACATCGAGTGCATCTTTAGTCCGAAATCTTTCAGTTTGGGAAATCTGTCGTTGCTGACTAATTTCGAGAAGCTGTCTACAGTCTCCAACACCATTGGTATTGCACATTTTAATTAAAAGATGTTGCTATGTTTGCTCTAATTAAACTTACCTATTCAAGGTATGGGCAATTAATTTGGCCAGGGGCCACTTTGAGAAGGCCGTGTTTAGCAGATAGATAGATTTATTTGGCAGTACTGAGTTCATTGCACCAGATGTACACTTCAAGACAACGAATGCCAGGGCACTGAATAAACACCGAGTTTCTCCAGACAGGTTCCCCAGCGCAGGGTTAGTGGAGAGCCGCACCTTCTAATTTGATCGTAAAATGAATCAGTATTTAAACAAAAACAATAATGGTACACAGAAAAGGTATTATCCATTGTTCATGTGCAAATGCGCTTTATGCAAGCAATCAGTGAGACAAACACATTGTTGAACAAATTTCAGATTTGAAGATTTTTTGTGAATGCTTCCGTGGGACACTAAAAATGCTGTGGTGAGCCGCATTCAGCCTGCAGGCCTGTAGTTGGACCACACTGATTCAGATCACAGCAGAAGTTACACTAGAATAATTTCAGGCAAGATCAACACGGAAAAAACACACATTTTTTACGTTGTTTAAACTGCATGGAGACAGAAATCATCAAGTATTAGACAAACTGATGAGACAAAGTAAAAAAGACCAATGTAATGTTTATGATTATACCTTAAATTTCATACTCAATCATTTTGTAAAACAGATGTAACGTCACATAAAAAAGCTAACAACTTGTCTTCAGACAAAGGAATGAATTAGTCTGTAAGAAGTTCATTTGTAGAACCAATAAATTCCAATTACAGTGGTGCAATGAAAAAATGTTAGAAAAATTGGCATACGAGATAGTTTGATCTCCAAACTGAAAGCACACATTAACAACTATACACCACATGCCCCAGTTATACCACTGCTTCATACATATGAAAGAAAGAGTTCTAAAATGCATTTATAATCATAACCTATACATTTGAAGTGATCACAAAAGTGTTCCTATCTGACTTTTAATGCCTAAATTACACCCAAACAAATATGATATTAAAATCAGAATGTCAAAATGAAGGGATTTTAAAGTATTTACAGAAAAATAATCTTCATTTTTGGGTATCTTGGATCAACTGAACACAAGCACTGCTGAAAATAATAACTTCTTTTATTTGGAGTAAACTCTCTGCTCAGAAGTGCATTGCAGAATATTAATGGAACTGCACAAACTGCTTTAATCATTCACTTCAAATGTCTGAAATGCTTTTCATAATTTTTGTTTTTTTCCCACTACATTAATACTTCTGCATGCTGATGAACAAACACAGCAGTTTCTTGTGCATTGTTTCAGTGTTTACTCATGTTCAGTATTGCTTGTGCATACCAAATAATATCTGTCCCCTGATATTCTATGATAAAACATTTTCTTTTGATAAATCTGTTATGTGGACCATAAGTCAAGCCAAACACACAAATCACAAATAAAATAAAGTAATCGAAAGCATTTTAATGTAAAAAAATGACTGAGCAACACACAAAATCAAATAGCAGCAGGCAAAGAATTTAAACACACAAATTGTAAGACAAAAACAGAATAAGGAATCAACTCCAACAAAGATTTTTGCATTGAGCTATGTGACACATTTATGCAGGAAGCTTTTAATAATGAGAACTTGGCAACTTCAAGAAGTCACAGTTTGCAGTTTAAAGATTTATCTTAATTTTTCATAGCAACTGTTTGTTACCAGCAGCAAAATACCTTAAATGTGAATTTATGCCTGATATGTAAACACTTTAAAAGAACACACAAAATTCATGAAATACCTAGCAAAATTATAGAATAAAAGTTTCCTACTCCTCCAACTGTTAAAAACTTTTCTAGAATTTAACTTCTTTAAACACATCTGTTTAAATAAGACCTGACAGTTTCATGTGCAACCATGATTTTGCACCTAGCAAGATAATAATTATATATCACTTTACATCAAGAAGTGTATAGCGGTGAAAGTTCTGGAATCCTGATCATCAAGTCACTTCTCAGAGAGAACTAGCTGCATTGGTTTAGTCATGTGACCAGATAATCCAGGGAAATATTGCTGACTACATCCACAAGCTAGTGGCCCAAAATTCAACCGAAGACCAGGTGCTGTGATTCCAACCTTGCTTGACTGTCTTGAGGTGGGGCCAGAAGATCAGCAACTACTGAAAACTATGAGGTATTTCAAGTTCTCTTAGGGCTGCTACCATGTGACAATGCCCAGAAGAAAAGTAAATTTATTGAAATGAATGAAATGACTTATATCAATAAAACACAAAACTAATTATAACAAAAAAAAACAAAAAACAGCAAACCACAGCAACAAAGCAGTGCTGAAAAAACAGATCACCACCATACTGCCTTTACTGTTAAACAATTTGTGCTCAGCCATTTTCGAGTTTAAGCCAGACCCTGTAATGAAATTTCTTTACTAGATTTACTTTTAATGCAACATCCCCAAATGCATTCGAGTCATCCCAGTAGTTACCGTATTTACTTGCTTATTAGCCCATCAGCAGATAAGTTGCAGCAGAAATTTTAGCCATATACTGAGAATCAAGGTAATTCACAAATAAGTCGCAGTCAATTGACCTTTTCACCAGTGAAGACCTTGCGCAATCAATCAACCACAAAAGAATGATTTTTTGGGCAAATGTAATGGAAGTCAATTTTATTGTTCAAAGCCTAAGAAATCTTCTTTGTTAGAAAAAGGAAGTTTGTCTATAAGTACGGTAGATCATCGTAGGTGTCATTTTCATCTTCTTCATCGGTGTCATGGCGAACATCTGTCCAGAGCATCTGTTCGCTCATGCAAAAACTTTGTCCCTCTGGGTATGTTGCGTGTACAAGCCACAGGCAAAATACAGGTCATATTAGGTAAAAAAGGCGGCTAATAAGCGAGTATATACAGTAGCAATTACCAGTAGTCAAGATAATAATGTAACAGACAACAAAGCACTTACTCAGCTTTCTGGTAACTCATCCTGATATTGCAGCTTTAAAACCAACAAAAGCTTAAATTCAACACAGAACACCTAATAAAGCAAAAAAGCTTGGATCAGGCTTTCCAGTAGATACTTCACAAATTTAACCATGGCGAGAACCACCAGTTCACCACAGCCTACCACAAATGGAACTAATAGTTTACACTTTAAACAATAGAACCAACTTCCTAAGAAAAATTTTAAAGGCACTACAGCAGTTTTCTGGCTGCAAATAGGCAGTTCACCAGTTGGATTTGATCTTTCATGTTGAAATACATTCAGTTATAACTGCAAGTACAGTTAGGGCAAACTGCTTGCAATGCCATTGTGCTTTGTGTTGCTACTGTTGCAACCTCTTCAGTGGTGTTGCGTTGAATGTGTGATTCACCACGAACAGGATATGCGCGAAGAACAACAATATATATATGTGGCGCGAACAAGCAATAACAGAGTGATCAGGCGTGGAAGCTCCGATACTGACATATAAACGACTGAACTTTGTGACTACTGACTAGCGTACAGGAAGAGTGATCATGTCATGTGAACTCTATTGATGCTTGCTGCCACAGTGCGAAGCTTTGCATATATGCCGCTCAGGCTTTTGCGATCGCAACACCACATTTATGTTTGTGGGTTCTTTGTCTGTGACTGCATTTTGTAAATGTACTAGTACCAGTAAACTTGTACTTCTAGGTTGCCACTAATTTTCAGCAATTAACCCTTTCAAAGAGTGTTTCCGAACTGGGGGTCATGCTTCCCAAGGTGGCATCAATAAATTTCCATGGGGACGCTAACCCTTGCGTGTTCTACAATATGGCAAGTTTTTGAGTGGAAAAGTGTTTCATCCAGTATATTATTCAAAGTCAGGGGGGCTAGTAAAAAGGACAATTACAGAGGTGTGATAAAGGAAAGGTGAAGAACCACTTCGTCAAAAAGAACTGAGCATAAAGCTTTCTGCACTAACTACAGCAAATAAGGAAGCAAGTTAACATCTATTTTGAATACGTTTCAGGATTATGCTGATAGAGTTGAAGTATTTGGTTAGCTTGCGCTTTTATTTTGAATGCTTAAATTAGAGGCCATTGGCATGTGGAGTAAATATAGGCATAGAACATGTGTAAAGTCATTTCTGATCAAAATGTAATACTTTGTGAGATACATTTTGATCAGGAATTATCACCTTGCAAGTTACAGTTTGATTGCAAATTACCTTGTGAGTTACATTTTGATCACAAGAAGTTTTAGTCATTACATTGCGTTTGCGGACACAAGGTTTTAAGGTTGGGCTTTTCTGGTCATGGGTTTGGAGTTGGGCTACAGTTTCAATTTAACTCAAAACAATGCAGTGACAAAGCAGTTGTCATGGCCATGGAGCATTGTTGCTGCACTGTTATTGCTGTGCATGGTGCAGGGGGTAAAGGTAGACCCAACTACTAGGGTCAGATGTGTGGCCAGGGGGGAACCAGATCAATGATCCATCCCAATTCCAAAAATTACACCAAAAATTTCAGGTTAAAGCCTTTGATGTGTAAGCTTGCTTTTTCACTGAGACATTTCGGTCATTTTTTGCTGAGACATTGCAGTCATTTGTACCATAGTTGAAGTAGTATTGAAACTTGCCATAAAAACTATTCAATAGTCTATATTTCTGGATAAATTAACTATGTATCACCCCATGTCAACTGATCCAGGCCATTTAACCCACCCTCTTAGATTTTGAAACTTAGCAAGATTGAAAAGTGTTTTATCCTGATCACAAAAAAATAGATATATATATTATTTGCGTTGACCAACCATAGCCATAGTTATGCTCGAATAAAATTGCTCAATTTTTTTGATTGCTCAAGCAGAAAATTTTTAATTTTCCATGTTTTACTTAAAAAAACTGCTACTTTGCTTATATGCACTTTCATGAGCTACCAAATCTTGCAGTGGTGCAGTTTGTGATGCTTAGCTATGAGAGTAGGTTTTTCAAATCCAATCCGCCAATTTTATTTCAAAATCCAAATCCAATAAACTGACAGTTCCTAATCCAAATCTTGTTTAAATCCAAAATTCTATCAGTTGTGTTCTGCCATTGGCAAAATAACAACCCCAGCACAGTGTTTGCCTCATGTGGCAAAATAGACACTTCCAATAGATAATACTATAGAGCAACTCAAACTCAAGTTAACTTTAAACTTATGCTCTATTTTTGGCTCAGAACACAATGTTAGTGGACACTTTAACCCTTTAGATTAAGGTAAGCACTATTAGCATCAATGCAATGACTAATAAGAAGCTAAGTTATGAAGTAAATTAAGCTTAGATATCACATCAGATAAATTACCAGATACAGTACAAACGAATCAATAGCACAAGGCTACACTACACACATATAAAACACTGTCTTACAACAAGTATAGGAAAAGAAGAGACAAAATCAATGAAAGTCACACCAATTTCTTTAACTTTGATGACATAACAGAGCAGGCTTTGAGGTTTGTACCCATTGTTGCCACTCTGTTGTTACAGAAAAGCCCTAGATTTCATGATGAAAACCACTAGATTCACAAAAAACACTAGATAATATTATAAATGCGTGACAGATTAGTAAGATTACAAGAAAATCGGTGTTGTACTTAAGAACAGACAGGTGTTTGATGAGCATTACATAATAATATATGCCATGGTCAGAAAATGCATTGCAATGCAAACAGACATTGTGCAACTCATTGTAAACCAGAGACAAAGAAAATAAGAGATAGCAGCAATGCTTTTGCTTGTTTGGAGCCTACAGGTCACTGAAACTTTCAACAGATGATATCATGATCATAGTGACATCATAGCAGCTGGTTAACGTTAAGCTCCTGTCTAATTTAAGACGTAAATAGATAGAACTTTCACCAAATTACAATTGCACAAAATCAAAAATTCTCAAGAACAATTGCAATTAAAAAAATTTGTGCAATTAATTACATTCAGCTCACTCATAAAAAAAACAAGAGATAGCTATGAAAAGCACTAGAAAAAACAATAGATGTAAGGGCCCTGTAAAGGCGAAGCTCTGTAAATAGCGGAGCTTGGTTGCGGAGGTTTTATGACGTGGCCGGAGTCGCTAAAACCGATATTTTGTGTTGAGCAACAAGAACATCAACTAAACGGTAGTAAAAATGATTGTACTGCAAAAGGTGATGTTACACTATGGTAAAAAAGTCTTTTTTGAAGTTTGATAATTTTTGGTTATCTGAGTTTCACCATGATTCGGGGACAAAAAAATAGGTTTCAAGAGTTGTGAATGTATAAAATTTTTAAACATCGCAAATTTCCCTGCAATCCATGTTTCGGGAAACGCATTTTTAAGTGGCATTGATACAAATTTTTCCTTCACTTTCTTCCCTTTTTTGCTTTTGCAATGCAACTTTTTTCAACTCCGGTTACGTCATCAAACCTCCGCAACAAAGCTCCGCTATTGACGGAGCTCTTCCTTTTACAGCGCACCCAAGATGTAGATGCAGTGGAAAAACACTAGTAGGAGTGGCACCAGTGCTTGCACCTTGCATCACTGGATAGTGGACACTTTGTATGGTAATGTTCCAAATGCAAACACGGTGTACAGTGTGAATGCCAATTTTGACGGATGGGAGAAACTTCACTTAAGCAAACTTACAAAATAATTAAAGTAATCTACAGTTCCGGAACGGAACTGACAGTCACAGTTGCAAAGAATTTTCAAACAAGATTATCAAATCCAAAGCTCGTTAAGCAGAATTTATCAAATTTAAATCCAAACCAAATCCACCATAAATTTGAAAATCTGTCGGATTTACATCCAAATGAAATCCAATGCCATGTTCATCTCCGTTAGCTACAGTATTCCGCAGAAAAATACTATACCATTACCAACCAGGGTTGCCAGGTAGTCATAAACAAAAAAGGCCAGATCAATCCTTAAAAAAGCCATATCGCACCGAAAAAGCCAAATACGCGATAAATACACAACGACATGTTTAAAACACCCAAATGCGCTTTTGAAAGGCAATATGTACCTATTTTATACATAAAAATAATAAAGCAACATTTCATTTGTCTAACAAACTACTGTGATTTCTAGTATTCTGTAACTCTGTTTTATTGTATGTGTGTATTTACTTTTTTGTATTTTCTGTGTGCA
>JGI24022J15233_10003048_pt1 | contig 16302 bp, 10 predicted proteins | sample Ectturendosymbi2_FD_15233 | JGI IMG/M metagenome (IMG submission 15233)
CATTGATCCAAAGTAGAAGCTTGGAACTTCACTATCAAAACTTTTAAAACTTGTCAATTCAATGAAAGGAGACTTTTTATTTGTCGGCTTAAATCTGAACACATTTGTTCAAGAGAAAACACCAGAAACATGTCCGTTTCATGGATGATGCATTAAAAACAAGGAGCATTAAAAATATTTAAATGTTGAAACTCGGTTGTTGTTTGCCCCCCTAATAAAATTTAACCAGGCTACGCGCCTGGTTGCACTGCTAGTATTTACCAAACGATCTTGTGGTTTGTTTTTGATTTGATATATGAGATCTTGTGTTTATCAGTAGCAGTACATTTTATTTCGGAATTGATTATAACAATTTTTGAGCATAATTATGCCCAACTCTCGGAATTAATGTGTTTAATGCAGTGCTAAGTGCTAGATATCTAGTTATAGCACCATTGTATAAACTACTTGTTGCTATAACACCACCATGGGCGTAGCCAGGGAGGGGCACTTGGGTCACTGTCGCCAAAATATATCAATCCCATACGTGCCCCCCATTTTGCCAATTTTACAAAAAGGTCGTACTACGTTTGAGTTAACATGGTGAAGTCATCGAAACGCAAACCATAAAGCTTGTCCCCCCAAAGTTTGTAGTGCAATGAAAGTGAATACTTCATTAAATAGCCTACTGATTTAAAAATGAGCTTGAAGTGCTGTTGAAAATGGCTAGTTTTTTGTGTGGGCTCCCAAATTTCTTTTTCTAGCATTACCCCCTGACGCAACGAGTTGCAGACAGTTTACAATCATAGTATCCTAGGTAAAACTTTGTTCTGTTGACACGTTCTTTGTTTATTTTAGTTGAGCGAGGCTAAATATTTTTCAGACATCTTGTGCACACGTCCTGTTAGTTCGTTGATCCGATGAAGTATTTCCTTGGATATTACGCAAATCTCCGCAGGTTTACCGTAAACTTTGAGCTTCTTGTCAGTCGCTAATGCTTTTAAGCGGGTGCGGCCCCATCTCAAAGCATTCCAACTGAAACTCAACCTCGTTTTTCACTTGCTCTGACGTAAACATCCGGAAAAAACGGCGAAACGATGGTTAGGAGAGGCGCGTCTTCTTTTCATGTTTCCGCCAATTGAATGTACAAACGAGGCGCAGATTAGAGCAGCAGATGCCACGCGCAAACAACTGACCTGCTGTAGAATGATATAATCGATTCAAATCAGTTCACGCGTCAATTGGAGATTTGAAGGGGTCGTTTTTTGCAAATAAACTACGTTTGCGATTGAACAAAATGCCTTTCTAGGCGCTTATTGGAATGTGACAAGGTCATTTTTCTCAGTGACATACGCGGTTCGGATGAGCAAAAATACTACGATTAAGAGCATAAGAAACATAATTAATCATTGCTTGTCGTCGATCATATTTGATAAGGGAACACTCGCGTCTCGCTTTGCTCAAATTTGCTCAACAACACTCGATGTCTTGGAATATGCGCCGAATTTCCGGAAATGTGTATGGCAGATGTTGACTGCAAGCAAGATATTCAGAACGTCATGTTCCATTTTCGTTAGCACGTATAGTGAAACAGGCCTATAAAACCTTGAGCAGTACAGGGAGCTGACCCACACGAGGCGTTTTCCAGACGCCATAAATTTTCTCAAGCGACATAGTGATCTGTGAACAAGACTGAATCAAGTAATGAGCGACCGGGCAATTTCTCTGCGAAAAGTGATTCACGAAAAATTTAGAAATGGCGGAAATAGTGCTTTTTTTCCAGCGGACGCCAAATTTGCTAAAGAAATTGTCGGTTTCATACAGTTGTTTTTCAAAGCGTACATCATACCGTTCTTTAATGTTTAGTATTTTCGTTTTCATTCCTAATGTGTTTTTAAACTTTGTAGGCTAATCGGCTTTGGAGAAGGCCTAAGTTTGTTGCGGCCCCAATTGTCAGTTTGTTTCTGAAATTTGCTTTAAATGACAAATTTAGTCGCTTATTAGTTACTGCTGATATTTCTTATTTTTTCTAGATAAGTTAGCGCAAGTTTTGTGGTTATATCGCGTGAGGAAGCATGGCACTAAATTCACGAAACAACAATGTGAGGTGGATATGCCTGGTTTTAGCAACGTCTGTTTTGAATCAAGTGACTGCAGGTGTTATTGACAGGTTAGTGCAATTTCATTTTTGTCGGAGTTACAATTAGTGCGTACGTTAACAAAACTTTATCGTTGTTGATTTGATCAACTACTACACAATTTGAAAAGAATTAATTTCAAAAAGAAAATCAAATTCTGTCGTGTGCCGCTGCGACCATGATTCTTGCGGTCAAAGCAAATAACTGATGGCTTTGATGCTGATTGCAAACAGGCCAGTGGAAGGCGAGGACTTCACCCAAGCCAAGCAGCAAAAATCCTTAGACCGTGACGCAGCCGAAGAAGGCGAGCTTGGGAAATGGATCTCTGCATACTCCGACGCAAGCACGTTGGATGACTACGTGAAATTAGCTCAACTGTTGACGTATTTGCATCGAGGTGAAGAACTCTCGTATAACCAAGCCGATCCGCAAATGCTAGATCTCCTCCCCTTTTTTGAACCAAACTTGAAATCAAATCAGTGGAAGACAGGATCCAGGGAGGCTCGGTCGGAGGGAGCTTTGACAAGCTTGACCTCGCGTTTTCTGGATAGACACGCCATGAACCAGTTAATGAACCACTGGATGAAAGCGTAAGTCATGCGAACTATGCGTTTATTACTGAGCTTTAACCTGCGCTTCTGAAATTGATCGCGTTCGTTGGACAAACAGCGGATTCCCATTTCAACCTGTAATAAAGCCTGGAGATTGGACAAGCAAAAGCAACATAAATTTTATAATGCTATCGTCTAAACCAGAGGTCTCCAAACTCTTTTATCCGAGGGCCACATAAGCTCTTACACAAGGGATCGGGGGCCGGACATCTTACGTATTGTGATTGTTTCGGGTATGTTACATTCTGCCAAAATTAACAAATTTTTCGTAAATTATTTTTTCATGATTGACAAAATGTCTTCGCGGGCCGGATGAAATGGCGTCGCGGGCCGGATGTGGCCCGTGGGCCGTAGTTTGGAGACCCCTGGTCTAAACCAGTGGTTTTTAATCTGGGGCCGTTTGCCTTTTTTCTAGGGATCGCGAGAGCTTCTCATAAAAATATTAATAATTGTTTCTATGTTTTATATTTCGTATATGGAAACACTTCTGCCGTAGCCAAAATAATAGGATTACCGAGCAACTGGCAAAAATGATAGCCTACTTCATCATTCAAAATCGTTTCAAGTGTGACTATGACCAATTGCAGTACAGAGTACTGTTGCGTTTGGCAACACATGAATAACTTTGTGACGTAAGAATGCTGGGCTGTGTTTGTGAATTAGATATCTGAACAAGGTAGCTAACTTGGGAGTTATTGTAGTTTTCAATGAGTTGTGCTGTGGAGTGATTTGTGTACGGTACGGATCTCTCTCACTGACGCTGCTATGTGAATGAATTTTATAAATGAGTCTTTGTTCAACATAGTGATATCGTACGTTATTTTTAGTCCATGTGATTTTCTATTATGCAAACACAACTGCGTTACAAATACCTGATTGGAAATTTTGGGAAGGGGGTCTTTAGGTTACATTGGGTTGCAAAATGGGTCGCTGAATGAAAAAGGTTGAAAACCACTGGTCTAAACCAAATTCTCCAAACTACGACCCTCGGGCCAAATCCGGCCCACGAAGCCATTTCATCCGGCCGCAAAGATTTTTTGTCAATAATGATAAAATAATATATTTACGAAACATTTGTTTATTTGGTAGAATGTAACATATCCGGAAACAATCGCATTACGTAAGATGTCCGGCCTTCCCACTGCTGTGTAGTAGGTTATGTGGCCCTCTGGCAAAAAAGTTTGGAGGCTCCTTATCTAAATAATCGCCAACTGAACTCTAGATTTAAGCCGACACTGCAACCAAGTCAGATTGCACATTATCTACAAATAAAACTGATCGCAGCTAACGAATTGCAGGATTCCTGAATCAAAACATTAGTTTGATGTGCAAGCTACGTCGTTTGAGTAAAATTGGATTTTTTTAACTATAACGTTGGATGGTAATGAATCTACAGTGTTTTTATGTCTAGACTTTGAAAACAAAAAAGTTAACAATTTCTTTTTACAGTGTAATTTTTTTGCCAAAGTGTCTCGAGTTGTTTTTGAGATGAATTTTTAAAGTAGATTTTTATGCCATCTTTTAAAATTTATAGCAAGTGACGAATGGTTGATACAAAAATCAACTATTTTCAAATTACAGCTGCAACTTTTCAAATCTTTTTTAACCGTAAATTCAATTGCTTTTATTGATGTTTCGTCCCTTGCTTCAACTGTCAGAAGCAAGTTTTGTTGGTTTGGAATGGTGCATCGTGGGACGTACAGCAGACAGTCTTGAAAGGCCTCATCACTTGTACTGTCAGGACGCCGCAGAGCCGTCCTCGAAGTGGCGCTCTTGCTGCTCTGCAGTGTGACGATTTGTGAATGTCAAATTTTGTCCCGTCTCTTTCATCGGGACCGCACACGTGCACCCGCTTATTACATTTAGTTTATATTTGGCACAGAAAAAATTGGTTGAATACGAAATCTACAACGATTTTATGTCAGTGACCATCTTATCTTAGCCTACTGCATTTAGCATTAGTAAATGCTTTTGCTATTCGTTTGGTTTGACTTCAGAAGCTTTAGCTAAAAAATCATTTATGGAGTCTTTTCATTATAATTAGGGTATATATTAAAATCTTTTAGGTGATTAATTTTATCTTCTTGACACCAATTAACTTTGGCTCATAAGCACTAATCGCACCGCTTAAGAATAAAGGATTTGTCTTGACTTTGCTCTTAAGCAGTGGACCTGTCCGAGGACATATGCAAACGAGCTAACGCACGAGATCAAAGCAGACTTGTAGCAGCAGGCTGCAGCGCGTAGGTGGAAAGTTGCTTGATCCGCCCACAGCGATATCTCTGAATGGAGGTTTGAGTGTGGGTGGATGCATGCTGCTGAGAATGAAATTGTGATAGTAAGTTATAATCAAAACGAGAGGCCTTGATGATATTTCTTCCCCTCCATTCGTCTATTCAAAATTGAGTGGAGGTCAGCTTAGGTCACTGCATGCGTCAATGAACCATAATTACAACACAAATATAAACGATCGGGTTGTTCACAAAGACGTCAGCGATTCGACGCAAGTCTGAAAAACTTTGCGTCGTGCTCGGTGTGATTGATTTCGGTGTTCACAACAGCGCTTTGTACAACAGTGCAGTTACAGCTCTCTGGCTTGAATTGACGTCGTCATGCAAAATGGCCCAGGTCAAAGTGCAGCAGCAGTCAGTCACGCAAAAGACTCATCAGTTTTCTAGTCCTTCGGTGTCGGTGACGTTGGCTCAGTGGCGCAGCATTTCTGTTTTGCAGTGTTCTGCCCTTGCGAATCCAGGATAAACGAACTGAATGGTGGTCCAACGCATTTTTGCTTTGGAGAATCGATTAGAAAATTCTGGAAAATTTTAGCTAATTATTCTCGTACGGTACTTTCGCAAGGTATCTTGCAAGTGTGTGTACGAACGAAATTGGGTATCTCTAACCAAACGTCGGAGAAAACGCTTCACGGAACTGTTGAAAGAACGGTTGTGTGGCTGATGTAAAGTGTTATCCCAAGCAGCATGTCACGTAAAATGGCGGATTCGCTAAGAACTCCATACTTTTTTCAACTTAACAACAGTTTTTTGTGGGACCCTATCTAGAACATCGAAGCATTCCAGGCAGTGTTTGGAGAAAGCCACGGCAACGACAGGAATGCAAATATAAATCAGCGCAACTGCGTGACAAGTCACGTGTGATATTACAACGGAAATCCAATTCCGAAATCAAGCAATTCAGCGGTCGTTAGTGCGTCTAGCGCCGTTTGTGTGCTTCCGTCGCGGTTTGTCGCTTGACCCAGAAGAACGTCGACCTGTCGTGCCCTTCTGCTATTTGCCTTCAGCAGCTTGGCAATTACATTGCGGCCGCGCTTCGCAGCAGTACGCAATTGAAAGACGTTTAGTTGATATTTACGACGCTTAGTGGAATTCGAGGTCAAAGCTTTTGAAGGGTATGGCACGAACCCTGTGAGCTAATGAGTTACTCCGGAGAGTAAAACGTCTGATGTCAATGGGCGCTCCGCCCACCATGATGCTAGCGATTTATTCGCTCCGGGATGACATGACTGTACATTTTTTCTCGCATTTTTTGCTTAAGCAAGGTTCTGGCTATTTACAGTTAAATTTCAATTAAAACTAAATATACCGAAAAGTGAAAAGTGTGCCAACTACGCTGGTGTGCACAACTTTATGTTATTTTATTTGAAACAACGCCTTGCCCACTCAAGCAACAGCGCGAAAACCATGCCGGCGGCCGAGCTCCAGACAGCAAGCACGAATATATCGTGGACCGGCGGTTGACGTGTTGAATCTTATTCAGAACACGTGCCAAACGAAGTACTTTGAAATAAGGTTTATCGTATCTCTTTAACGTGTTGCGTTTGGTATAAAACATGCTGCAAATCAAGACGCAATAACCTAATAGCTTTTTTACTTTACCGAATTGAAAACTTTTCCAGGCTGAATTTGCATTCAGTGTTGTCACGGGTTTGAGTTTTGCCGACTTGTTTCAACCATGCCAGAGCACTACATGAAACCAAATCGTGCTACATAGGACAAAGTTCAAATACACATCTTATTGAGAAGATGCCTACGCATCGCGTTTGTTGCACTGTATAAAGGAAGCAAAACTTCGTGAGTTACATACGCTATAACAAAATTAAAAACTTGAGTTTTCAAAGGCGTTTAGCATTCATGATCAAAATGGTAGTAAAAGTTAATTGCTAACACCTAACAGTAATGGTAACCGCATATTTGTGAGGTACTAACCTAATGTCAATGTTCATACTTGCATTCTTTCGGTCATCGTCTTCTTCTTTCGTATACACCAGTGTTTCCCAACCTTTTCAGGCTTGCGGCACCTACAGAAGGGAAATACAATTTGCGGCACCCAGTGGCGAGCCCAAAGAAGTTTGCTTTAAGGTTTGATGACATTTTGAAAAAGTATTTTTAATGACATATTAAAAAACGCGTCAGCTCGCGGCACCCCTGAGTATCGTAAATGGCACTCTAGGGTGTCTCGGCATCCCAGTTGAGAACCACTGGTTATACACAATACAGAGCGATTCGTCAAAAATCAATGTTCAAGAGATATTCCAGTGGATCTTCGCTGTTGATATCGGAGATGCTGCAAGGAGGTCTAAGCATCGGGCATTCTTGCAAGATGTGTTCTGCCGTCTGAACAGAGCCGCACTCACATTTGTTGGATGTTGCCAGGCCCATCTTTACCATGTTCGCTTTAAAGCGACCGACTCTAGTACGGAGTCGTTTAAGTTGTATCTAAGCTTTTCTGGGTACTGATATCCAGCTGGTTTTTAAAGTCAGTTCGTTAATGTATAATTTCAGGGGTGAGGGGACCTGTGGCAAAGCAATACCTTCTCTTTCGAGATGCTCCATATATGACCGCAGCAACCGCCTTGATTTTAAACGAGTCGGAGTTGGATATATGTAGAGCGTGTGATGTAATAAATGGTCAACAAGCTTTGCTTTGGTGTAGAGGTTCAGACATAAATGTCACGTCTGGGTTTTGGAGGACTGATCCCAGCCAGAAAGGGTAGATAACTTACTGGGGTGCTTTTCAGGCATCCTGTAATTGTTCGCATGGCTTCCTTCTGCATTCGATCCTCATGCCTGGGATTAACGGATTTATGTACGGGAGCAAGGGCATACCAAGGGGGCTTTGGGGTTAACCCCCCGTTGATCTTCAAACTTTATTACCTTCGCGAAGGAGATTAATTGTTTTCGCATACATTTTGCTTGTTAATTTGTCGAGTGAATGCAAATACCACGAAATAAATTTGCATGCAAATTTTAAGGAATATGGCAATGGGGCCAAAAAGCAATAATTAGGTTTTGGTGTGAATCTGGGTTATGGTCTCCGTCCAGAAACCATCTCACCACTTTTTGCAGACCTTTCGTCCACTACGCATGTTTAAGATTGTGTTCCGCGATACTTCACTTTATCCGAAACAATTGTCTTTATTTTGTCTGCTAAGGCGATCAGCGCAAGCGCTGACCGCAGTGGCTACATTACCAACTTCTGTAGCATGATAGAACTGTTGCACGAGCTCAAAAACAGCTGTTTTTAACATAGCAGCATTCAGGCATTCGATAATATCTCAGCAGGGAAAAAGGAAAACAAAAAATTTGTTAGACTTCTATACATAAAAAAATTGAAAGTTATTAGCAAGATTCGATCTAACAAATTGCGGAGTGTGCGCTAGCCAGTCCCGTACACTTTCTGTGCTCAATTGCTCGTATTCGACAAGACGTTAGCGCAGCCTGATTTTTCCGTTGCAAATTGCTCTGACGTAATGATGAGTGTGTTTTACTCCCCTGTTTTTGAAACACAGCCTGATATTTTTGCAGTTATGAACTGCTGTGTCGTAGCGTTGAGTTTATTTTCCTTCGATATCGTAACTTGGAGCGCTGATAGTTTCTATTCAGTGCAATGACACAAAATAAGGGGAGTGCGTGTAGAAGAATATGCCTTTATGTCAACAAACTTCGCCAAAAGGTTGGTTTGGAAACATGAATATGACGTCAAACTGTGACATCACAAATATCGCACACCAAATACACATGACCACCAAATGCCACTGAATCAAACCCCATGAACATTTTTTGCGTACGCCACTGTACGAGAGAACCATAACCGGGGCTGTCATACCGTCCTTATTCCTGAGATTTGTCCTTATTTTGAAGGTCTGTGTCTTAGGAAATTTTTCTGTTTTTATTTCTAAGAAATGCCCTTATTTTCACTTGCATCCTTATTTTTGTCTTATTTTAATTGAAGGTAGGTCGCCATGTCGGGTATCACTTAAAATTTACGGTAGCCTACAGTTATAGATGAATTATTTTGCATGAAAGGACAGTCAAGTCCATATTACAAGTGGAAGTAAACTTGTACAAGAGCTGCAGTGAGATGCATCAGGTAATCTCTAAGAACAAAGCATTGTTAAAGCAGACCGTTTCTACTACAAAATATGATTGATGACAGAATACATTTCATTCAGCAAGTTCTGTTCCTTTTTTATCTTATTTTGTTTCTCAGTTGTACTTATTTGTTAGTTCAGACCGATGGCAGCCTGGACCTTAACGCTTCTTGGCCCTGAATCGCGACTACTGCAGATTTCAATACGTTAGCATAGCTTCTTAGCCCATGGCGCTGAGGTATCGGAGAAGTCCGGGGCAAGACGCAGACCACGAGTGACAAACGACCGGCATGTGGCGATTCCTTTCAACAATACTTGCACCAGCGTTAGAAAAATTAGGTCTTAAAATTAAGAATGATTACCCAACGCGCAAACGGAACGTTTTCACAATTTACGGGAAGTGTTTGTTAAGTTTTTAACGTTTCTCTAAACTCGCGCTGCAGTGCACTCATACCACAGCTGCTGTGACATGTTTTTAGTTTTCGTTTTCTGGATAAGTAAACTGATTTTGACATCGGCGGTTCGACGAAGTTAACCTAACGCCAGGCAGCGAGCGCGCTAGCTTCTTAACCTGCTTGTATAAAATCATCCGAAGAGCAGTAAATTCGCAAGAGGCCAAAGTTTTATCATAGTGTATGCTTGAATTAGAATAAAAATGCAAATTAGAAGGCACGCGAATTAATAAACGGAGCCGTTCATGCAAAAACGGAGTCATTCAGGCAACCAGTTTCACGCTGAATTTTTACAAGACATTTGTAAAGTCTATGATATGTTTTGCATTTTTGTACCTCTGTAAAACCAACATGCATTTATCAACTATTCTTTTCCCGGCGCATAAAAAATATGCTTTTATGCAGTTTGAGTTAACACCAAAGTTCCAAAATGAATTGAGCTATTTGCTCTTGTCAACAAGCGATTACGTAAGCGTGTTGTTTTCACACGGTAATTGTCAAAACACCTCGAGTTTTTAGGTCAAGTTGTGACGTGCCGCTGTCGGGCGTGTTAACTGCATTATCGACTGACAAATACGTTTGCTTTCGCATTGCAAAGTGCTTCGAACAGCTCCTAAAGTGATCACTATGCAGGCAAGTCAACACAACAGAAATTGCCGTGTCCAATCGCAGGGTAGTTATTACTTTTTTAGCTTTTGACCTCTGTTTCGTAGACGAACGAAATCTAAGGATATACTAGCAAGTATCACGCTGTAGCTGGGCGCGTGCATATTCGGACACTACGATTGGTTTGCAACACGCATCACAAAACGTTGCAACTATCACTGAAGTATAGGCACGACTATAAGGACCTGCATAGGACTTGTTAAGAAACTGTTTTCTCAACCACGCTATCTCTGTTCTTGTAATGAGAATTTTCGGAATTGAATGGGTAGTCTGTAACTTGACTCTTTCTATAGATAGGTTATAATCTGCAACAAATTTAACTCTCTGATAGTGTCGAAAATGAATATCCAAGCAAACCATATTTCATTGCTGACACCTGAGAAGTTTTGATTTTGAAGAAACTTACGCCCAAACACTTGAAGACAAGGTCATGTTTTTTCATTTCTCTGCTTCAATTGAAAGGAAGTGTTTCAACTACTTTTGTATATCTATGTTTTCAGTCATCACATTCTGACTTTTTCTTTTTGGGGAACTCTGCAGCGCGTTGTAGCGATCGAAGAAAAAGCGCGTTGTAGCTGATCGAAAAACTTTATTTTGCTTTCATCTCGAATAACGGATTGTTGAACTGTTTTGCAGAAACGCATCTCCTTTGGACTGCGTCGGAAGGAAGCTGATACAGGGTTTAACTTTAACCTTTGCCCAGACTCTATGTGAGAAGCGAAAATAGAAACCGGCGTACGTGAGACGGCCCTGGACGTCACCTCGTTGCACCAACCAGTTGTACATAGCAGATTGATTTGGTGAAAGCGTTCACCGCCCGAATGTACTAACTGTTGTATCTGTTGATGCTGAATGGCCGCAACAAATCAACTTCAGTTCCACCCTAATCTCTTTGTAGTGCCATTTGGGCAGCAACCCTCCCAAATCTTTTGCGGTTCAAAGTTAAAAGCTGCACAGCAATCTTTCACCAAGCTTATTTCAGATGGGTTTAAGATATGACGCTGTGTTTTGTGTGATCGTTTTATTTGACCAAACTCATTTTTGTTGCTTGCTCACAGTGCGTTTTATCGCTTCTGTGTCCAAGTAAGAATTTTCTCCACGAGAAGACGGTTAACACCTTGGCAAAAGCATTAGCATTGCGTGTGATTTTGTGTGCAGTTTGCACCTGCGTTGCAAGATTCATATCGTTGTTTTCGTTCGCAAAAGTTAATTCTTATCAGAAAATACATCTTTTTCTCGAACTAAACCCCTGTGTGGTGACATTCTGGTGGGGTTCGTGAGAAAGATTTGCCAACAACCAGATTTGTTCAAGGTGGAAACGGTTGATCGAGGCTGCCCGAGACCAAAAAGGTACTGGTTTTTATCGGTAATACACTTCTCCCTTGGAAAGAGATGGCTCCATTTGTTGCTGTCTACGTTAAGATCAAGATCAGTTGCCTTGTGTAATCGAAATCATCAGCCGCAGGTTCCTGTGACTCTCCGCAAGCAAACTTTAATCATAGGATTAAGATTGAAAACATGATTTGTTGTGGCATTGAAAACCGCGGCTTTGTGGCAACGTTCTGTGTGCACCGCTCACCTCAGTGAACACAGCCATTACCTATATGCCGCTTTATTATGCCTTGTCGCATTGTTTGAAAATATCAGATTAAAAACTTATCGAAGGCCGTTTCAACTTATCTAAAGCAGGTCTTTTCAATGCTGGATATGATTAGACTGTCACTTGCAAACACTCAACTTCTGCAAGGCCGGTATGGCAACTGATGTTGATCACTGCATTTTAAATAAGACTTTGTTTTTAAACAGACATAAGGCAATTTGAAAGTAAATGGTACGTTTTCTAAAGCTGTGATGCGTACACATCAATCTCATGTGACAGCTTTGCAGTAACCTGGAAAGATGATTTCGTGCAGTCAACAGGCTGTGATTCTTGAATCGAAGTTCAAAGAATCGATGAATGCGGCGGTGTTAGCTTGCTAACTTGAAACAATAAGTCAGTCTTGTTTCGCAGTTTGACTATTTTCATTTAATTCTCGTTGAAAACCACGCAATGAATTCTTTTTACATGTATCTAGTCGGCACAAAAATGACGAAGTCTAATCAATCAACAATTTTTTTAAATAGGAAATCAATTTCACGTAACTCCACGCATCCCCAGTGCTGGAATCTGCAAGCAATACTTACAGGTGACATGTTGAAGGGCTAAAGTAAGGGCAGAGAAAGCAACCACACTCAAGAACATGGGCATCGGAAATGAGGTGGAAGGGGGTAGACAAGGCCCCCTGGATTTTGAAATTTGATACATTCCTATTGAATTTTTCGCAAAAACGTTGTTCTCATCGTTTCAAGTTGGTAAAGTGAAATTTCACCACTGTTCCCCTCTTGGACAAAAGCCTATTGGCCACCCCTGGAAAAATCCACTATTGCTCCCCTGGAAAAAATCTTTCCGACGTCCATGATCAAGACTCAAATGAAGAAATAAAAGATCAATCTGGGGGCAAGTAATAACTGCAAAATACACTGTTCTCGAATCATTGGCCAAAACCATATTTCTTGCCTGTAGTTTTTCGCATATAGGGCGCTGAATCCAGATCTTGTGTTACTTTTTTGTTGATCGCATCACGTTTTTGAGATGTGAAAATAAACCCTAAATAGTGTTTTTTACTGAAAGTTAAAAATTTGCATTGCATTAAAGCACCAATCATGGAATTATGTCAGTAATGGGAAGAAGCTACACCATCAGCAATGGATTTCCAAACTGCTTTTATATTTGCACTATTCTTGAGGATTACTGACTACAGAATATAAACAACAAATAAGTGAAAGGAATAGCAAAAATACAATCTGGAGCATCATGCTTACCACAGGTAAGGCTCCACTGAAAAGCTAACTTTTTCTTGTTTTGATTTTCTTTCTCACAAAACTAAATTGCACATTTAAGCCAAATACACGCGAAAATACATGAAAAGGTAACACTGTCATTTTAAAAAAGTGGCTAACAACCATGAGTTCTCGCAGCGCATGGGGGTGCGAAGCGTCATTCCAGGGGATGAGAGAAGCGTCCGTCCTAATAAAACGAAAATAGATGCATCTTTTACTGTCTTGTGGCTTTTTTGTTTTCTTTTGCAATGGATTAGTTATAGACAAAAACGGAAGGTTCAAGAGTATGTGACACGATACTAATTATTCGCGTAAACATTCCAATTTTTAATCATTTGAAGAAATAGTCAATGACAATGGAATCTTCAAGGTTGATTCCTAGTGTCTATGAAAAAATTGTAGCTCATTTGGAAATCCTGTCGACCTCATTTGATAGATATTTTGACGTAGGGAAGATGGAAACTTCTGAAGAATGGATTGTGAATCCATGCTCCATCAATCTGGATAAAATGCAAGATGATGGAGAGCTGAAAGAAGATTTTATAAATGTGTTCAAATCGTGCTCTTGAAATGCAGTTTGAGAGTACAATTTTAGAAGATTATTGGTGCTCAGCTTAGGTCATCTTTCAAGGACTGTGAAACTGCACTAACTGTGCTCGTTCTATTTGCTACAACATACCAATGCGAGCCAGGATTTAGCACTCTTTTGTCAATAAGACGAAATCTAGAAATCGCTTGAATGCACAGGCAGACATACGTGTTGCTATCACCAACATAGTCCCACGTTTTGAAAAACTCATAAGCAACAAACAGGAACTAAGGAATGATTGAACTGAAATACATTAGCGAAAAACAATTTCGTCCATGAAAATCATTACTGTAAAAGGAAAACGAGGTCGTGCCTGACTGATTCAAACTTGATTAAATCTATGCTGCTCTCAGCAACTCCAAACCAAAAAGCTGGTAAAACCAAAACAAATTTAGAAGTCACATTAAAAAGGAAGTGAATGTGAAATTTATTTGCTGCTTTACTAGATATTCCATTCGCATTTAACAATATTACGTGGTAAATCAGTAATGATGTGAAATAATATCTACTCCAAGTACACAGTTTCCACAATGGGCTAAGCAAGGAATCTGTCGGCAAATTTTTAATAGGAAATGGATTTCACAAAAAATTACGCATCCTCAGTCCTGAAATTTGCAAGCAAAGTTTAAAGGGAGAGCAAGCTAAAGGGAGAGCAGAGAAAGCACACAAATTCAAGAGTGAAATGAATAAATCATAACACAAGCTCAGAAATCAGAACATCTTGACTAAACTGACTGACGTCAAGAACACATGCTGCGACAAATAAAAACTGGGTCTAATAAAAATAGAAAAACCGTTTACTCAAATAAATGATTTCACTAGAACTTCGAAACTAACTGTTTGAACGCCAATAGTCAAAAACTCCTCAGACCCTTTAAACTAACTCGTTTTCAAATGACTAAGAACGTAGGAAGAACGCTAGAGTTATTCAGGATACAATGCGATGGCAATCAATGTCTAGAGTACGCATTTAAACGCTGCGATGGGTGCAAAGCTAGCAAATTTAGTGGCGGGGAAGGTCGGACTGTGTCAAAGAACACAAAAAAATATTTATATAAAAAGAATTATTTCACATGGGGCAGGACCATGTTCTAAATGTTAATTTGCGCATCAACTTGGTGATATCATTTTTTCACAGATATCCAGAGAAACTTGTTTTTTCGACAAAAGTAACGGTATATGCTTCGTGTAGAGGTGGTTTGGTTATTGTGCCATGGTTCTTTGAATAGTGTCACGACAAGACCATCTAGTCATTGTAAGTTTTACAATCCTGTTTGTTCCAATTACTGCGGTGCGCTGGCCATCTCATGGCAATTTTGTTGCTAGTTTGGTTAACATACTGTTCATGATATATCACACAAGTTGCTACATAAATACCATAGTTTGCACAAGTCAAGCTTTGGTTCAGTGGGAAAGCTATATTTTTTGTCATAAATTGTGAAACATATGGCACCACGGATTTGTTATTTTTTCCATAGCAACCACAAAGTGCACCGCCCTTACAAGGCCTTGAAACACGTTTGATTTGCTTTTGTGTCTTGTTTAAAGCAAGGTCCTTGTTCGTTAGCATTTGTCCAATTGTGGTAGGTCTGTTGTAGGTAATCATTGCCTTCGTATTTATTTTTTTGTCTTTTTGTGTTAGAGTTAGCATCAGGGGGAAAGATGTAGCCCAAACAACATTTACTCCAACTATAAGCATTAGGGAAAATCCTAATTCTGTGCACAATGAAGCTTTGTCGTGATCACCCACTTCAACCCTGGCATATTTGTTCAAAAATGATGTTTTGACCTTCTGCCAACACAACTTGCATTTTTCAGATTCTAAGACGTATTCTGTTGCGTTGAGTTTCTCTATTTCAGCGCCTCTTTTCAATAGCGTGCTTAGTTAAGACCAGCCGTTGAATATGACAGGGTTGTTTATTACGTATCCATTTGAACTTTCTTGTAAATTATAATTTAGTCTTGTAGTACTCTCTCTAAATGGAGCACCTTTTACGGTGGTCAAGCTTTTCCACGCTTCTGCGTCTGCCTAACAATCTCTGTCATTTTAAGTAAATCGTCACATGCATTTCTGTTTTGTTGCTCGATTTACAAGCCAAAGTCAATGTATTTCTGGCGATTAGGTGGGGGTAAGATGCTTTCTATTTTGCACCACATGAAAAAAGTAAAAAAAGCGATCCGCTCAAACTTTCTTTCGGACATGATAGCAATGGCATTAAGTTAGGATAGAAGATTGCGACCCCAAAATGTTACAAGGAAGATGACCCACAGGTTTGGGCTACATCATTCCCCCACATGATAACTCTATCAAAGAAAGAAAAACGCTTAAATACGAAGGCAGTGATTACCTGCAAATGAACCACCACAATAGAACAAGCAACTAACACACATGCTGCATGGATTTAATTTTTCGAAACCTGTTTTTTTTGTCAAACACTAGTGTTGCGTGTTGCAAAACACTAGTTTTGCGTATTGCCTGTATTTCTCGCGTTTCTCAATAATAGACCAGACTTTTTAGGGGGCATACAATCAAGCAGTTGCCCCGGGCATCGCCGTACCTCTGCACGCTCCTATCTACGCTGTCAACCTTACTCTGCTT
>JGI24022J15233_10003049_pt1 | contig 16302 bp, 13 predicted proteins | sample Ectturendosymbi2_FD_15233 | JGI IMG/M metagenome (IMG submission 15233)
ATTTTTATGCAGGCCTATATGATTTAACATTTATGTTTCTGTAATATATGTTGTTCAACTGAAATGTGATGGGATTATTTCCTTCATGTTTGCAATGGCCCCCCTTCATTTGCTATTTTAGACTTTGGGATACTCTGCTTGCTTATCTAATTTTTGTTTGCATCTGATGTTTTGCATAATGTTTCCCATTTTCTGTATTTTCCTGTGTACCTACTATTGTTGTTGTATGGATTCCTGTTGATTTTTGCTTCATATAAATATTTTTGGTAATGTTAACTTCATTACATAAAATCAACTGAAAAGAAAAAGATATAGTCACATTGATTTCACATTTGTTACCAAATGGTGACATTCTGTTGAATGTGTATGTTTAAACAGTTACACTTTTAATGTACACTACTCAGGTAAATGTGTATCGAATCAGAATATAGTGAATATCATGGGTTGTTCTCCTGGCTGCAAGACTGACAATAAGTCTTCCAGGACAACTGAGAAAACTAAGAAAAGTGAAAAAATACTTGTTTCTTCATGTCTCTTCAACCTTATTCAGATGTAAGCTTACTTCGTTTTCTGTGAGACATACTTGTGACTGTTGTACTCCATACTGGTCAATGGGTAACTATGGTACTTTTTTATTATCTGTGTTGATAAAAATTGTTTTTTTGTCTCCACTGCATGTCTATGATCCATAATGCCATGATTGCTGCATGGCTCTTCGCTTTATAACCTCCACTGTATCATACTTCACTCACCATGAATGTACATCTCTCACCAATGTTTGTGCATGACTCACTAATTTATCGGATAATTTTTAGGGTACTACACAGTTAGTCACTAGAAATGAATTATGCATATACCACACATTATATGCTGTGACTATGCAGCTTGCAAGAAATAAGGCTCCTGTCACAAACATATCAGCCAAGATCATTTAGCTTGTGGCTAGCATACAGCATTAATATGGGCCTTCTTGTCTAATTTTTTTCAAAATCATGATGTTGCGTGAATGCTGTTTTGGCTACTACATTAAAGATGTACCTCACTCTATCATTTGGTGTCATGCATAAAATATTAAAATTAAACATTTTGGTTGGACTGCTGGATTTTGGTTGTTATCTGTAATAGAAAATGCATTTTGGAAATTAGGTGAAAATTGTACAGCAAGTGTTTGGTTTAGCTACATGGCATATGTCATATTCAAACTCAAAGTACAAAAATACTTGGGCACATTATTAGGCAAATCATGAAAAAGTGATATGTAGTGGTAGAAAAATGAAGATTTGTGAAAAGGATCTGGCATGTTCAGCTTCAGTTGGAAATCAGTCCGTATACTTGTGCGAAGGTAAAGCAAAAAGGAAGGCTATTGGTGTGAAAACTCAACAAAAAAAACTAACAAAACCTGACGACATCTTTTGTATTAAAGTGATTTATTCACTGAGCTTCAAAGCAGTTGCTTATTTTTGTGCCACCTCGTACCTCTAATCTTGTAGTGTTCGCTTGGCATCGATAGGTTGCCAGCAGGAAATTGTCGCCGCTGTCAGGAGATGGGATCGCAGTGTAGGAAACAATAGCTGAAGTTTGATCCACATCCAAAATGTCCAGGGGCACATCGCTCTGTAAAAATAAACTGTTCAGCAGCGCAAAAGAGAGGACAGTTCAGAGAGAGGACCTGCATGAAGCAAACCAAGTACAGATTACCTGCTGCCCACCTTTTGTTTGAAACAAGTACTTACCAAAAAGGCAAGAGAAGACGAACTGAAAATTTGAACAGATAATGCCTAACTGAAAAGCAAGTAGCTGAGAAGAGTCAAAACATATTTAGACAGCCTGGCCAACAGAAAATTCAAACTCTAGTAAGATGTTTCCCACTATTTGTGATTTGCGTCAAGCATCGCAAACTTCTTTTTTGCATCATCACACATTGACGAAACAGATCATATCTTATCAAACGGTTTGGATTTTGAACAACTATTTTTGGACTAAATGCGTTTTAAAAAAGGACATTGAAATTCATGCAATCATTGTCGCTCTTTTCCACTACAGGTTCGTCCTCTGAGCTGTAGAAGTGGAAACGCCCAATTGAGCAATGTCATCCCGAGTCTTCACAACACTGACTATATTGCCTTACACAACACATAAAGTAAAACCAGGTGTTGTCTAATAAGTATTGTTTTCAAGAATTTTGCAAAAGTTCCAAGTTTTAAACATTTTGTTTTTTTGCAAATAATGCGGTGGTCTATCTTTTGTTGCAACTGCTGTTAAACACTGGTGAAAAATCACAGGGTTGAAGTTTTTTTCAACAGAGTTTAGAAGTATTACCTTCTTGCATTGAGGTACTTACGCCTATTTCAGGAAAAAATATGATGCTGCAACTTAGCAAGCTCAATAAAAGTCACTAGGTTGCAAACCTAATTTCATCAGAATTTTCCGCTACAATCCACAAGGGCCCCGTTGGCATCTCAGCCATTCAGAGATAATGTGGTGCTATTGCTTGAAAGGCCGACAATTCGGCATTTAACTTCATATCAAATCATTTAGGGCATGATAAGCTCATCTATTAAGATAACACCAACTTATACCTGGAGAACAATGTGATCGATGGCAGTTTGAACTTCAATGCTGAGGTGGTAACTTGAATCAGCAGTGGACAGGACAAAACGGTCGTTGACGTCAAAGACGGTCGGCCGGGTAACAGAATCGCTGTTGGATGCAATCGCCTGAGAAGTTTGTTCCATATGTTTTTCTCTCTCTTGTTGTACCTTCAGTTGCAATGCTTCTACTTCAGACCTGAAAGTTGCCCGTTTGCATAAATCAGAACTTTATGTATAAATCGAGATAAATGATACCGGTAAACAAGGGTTTGCTCAATATTAGATTGCCAAACTAACAAGCTATTAACATTAAAAAATCTAAGCAAACTGCAACTACAGCAAAGCCAATCTTATGCTTTAAGTTAAGGTTTGTCTACGAATCGAAGATAAGCACAAGCATAATAAGCAAAAGCTTTCTCGCAGTTACAAGTGTCGTTGTTAATTCCAAATGACAAGCACCTTCTCTTAAACAAAACAATCAACTTTCACGCCTAAACCTCAGCCAAGCCAAGAAATACCTCAAGCTATCCAGTTTGCGTTGCGTGTCTTCGTCCATTTCTGCTGTTGATAAAGCTGCATCGTTGACTGCAGCAGTTACTTTCTTTTGCATTTGTTCTGTGGTTAGACCAGACACCCAGCCAGAATATGTTGACACTACAACCTCATCAAAACCCAATACTCCAACCTCACCACCTTGTATTGATGTGATGCTCTCTTTGAAAGTCTACATCAACACGGAAATCAGGATGGAAAGTGGCAAAAACCGGGAGTGACGAGAATTCGACGAGTCAGCGATATAGAAAAGAGTCAGAGTCGTTTTGGAGTAATAACCTCAAAGACTTGTTTGTTAACCCCTTATGTATAATGTAAGGTGAAATCTATTGCTATCAACGAATAGATTGTCTCATAATTGCTACAGACCAATTTGCCCAATCCGGAACAAATTTGGTAACTCATACGATTTCAGTTTATGCAACAGAAATATAAAATAAAAGAGGCTAATTTAGATGCATAAAGTGGTCAATTCTCACATGAGAAAATCTCAGAACAGGCTCTTCTGCTACATCGTAGCTGTAAATTTCAACATTTCCATCATCTCTTCCCACAAGCAGATCGGGAATTCCATCTCCTGTAATGTCATAGTGGGCCATACACGACACGCCTCCAACATTTTTGTCATTTGGAATTTCCCACTTATACACAGGTTGATCACTGATGGCAATGAAAAAAAAGTTGCTGAAGTTTAATGTGTTGAAGAAACTGTGGAAAATCTAGCAAAAGCAAGTGTGGTGTGATGGCACGGTCATAGTTTGAGGAGAGATTAGGACCATACATTAGGAAAGGCGCTAAGTTCCAAGATGAAGGTTCAGAGAAAACGGGTACGATCACGGAAGACATTGAGGAGGCATGTAGAAGGGATTAAAGGGATTGAGTTGCATATTTATGTTTTCAAAATCTTTAGGTTTTGAGACAAATGGTTAATTTCTCCATGAAAAGGGCTGTGTCATAACAGTTTGGCAGACTCACTGGTTGCATCTCTGCCAATATCTAAGGCCATTGATATAACAATACAACACTATTTTCACAACTTTGTGCTTGTTTATTTTTTTCTATTTTAATAAACACAAAGTAAGGTTAGAGCAACAAAGCCAACTGCACCACCACGCAACATCATAGACAAGTAGCGCAAACAAAAAACATCGTTTGACAGAAGAGATTTTAACCATTTAATTTCAAAGCAATTAAAAACATATCACATACTCCGTGAGCATGACATGACCTATTTTTCCATTGAGTGTCCCATACACCAACTCTTGGCCGTTTTCTCCACCATCAAACTTGAAAGGAACAACACATTGAGGAACACCAGGCACCTCAATTTCACATTTTAAAATTGATCCCTGAGAACAAATTTTCTTCAAATAAACAAATGGAGTACATGACATCTAAAGCCAAGACTAAGTTAAAGATTTTTGACAAGAACAAGGATACACCCTAAACGACTTCTAAAATTAAGATGAGAACTGGGAGCAAAAATTCATATGGCTCGAAACTAGAATCAAACCACTTCTTCAGTGGGCCAACATGCTGCCATAAAAGTTTGGTTCAAACACACTTCTGTGAGATGCTTGTCACAAATGGCAAAAAGCTACTTTTGTGCAATGCAATGCCTACCATAGATGATATTTTGAAAGAGTGGAGACTTCACTGAAAAAATAAACGCACTAAAAACCTCATTGCCAAGACAACGTTTTTATAGCCAGGAACAAGTTGGAAACAACAGGAAAGATCTGAAGACAAGTATTTTCCTATTTGATCAGCTCTTGCAGAGTCTGATCGATTTTGTGGCGATAAGAAATGGCAATATGCAGAAAACCTGTTCAACATAACAGTAGATAGATACACAACGGCCCTCTTAAAGACAATTAAAATATGGCAGAAGAAAGAATTTGTAATAATATGTTCTGTAAAACCAAATGCATTTGACAGTGCTTTTGCAATACAAAGTATTGTTTTACTTCAGAAGGCTAAACAATCAACACAGCACAGATAGCGAAAGTTTGTGGGATTGAATGAAAACTTTTCACCAATTTCATTCTGAACAAAGTTACTATATTTTGGAGAGCTTAGAAGGCAAATGGGTCTTGAATCTATTCAATAAATTTTGGGTGTTGCTGTCGAGTTAAAAGTCATTTGTTCATTATTATCAAGAAAAATGAAAGTGCTTAGAATTACAAATTACTTTTTACTTGATGTGACCTTCTCTGTTAAGTAATGAGGTGTTTCACAACCTTTTTTGATCCATTGAACACTTTAATCATTACTCTCGTAATAGATTTAAGATTCAAACTGATGATAGTATTTAATTAGTTTCATAATGAATTTTTTGTGGAACAGCTGAAAATCTTGCAGTTGCAAAATACACTAGTAGTCTGGGGAATGATGGTTGAAGATCACAAAAGCAACCAATGGTAGTACAGTTGTGAGAAACACATTTTGTGAAGAGCCTAGCAGCTTAAAAAGGTTGTGTATATTGGCAGAACAACAAACTGCATGGGCTGCAAGTTGTGTAAGTACTAGGTTTAAAAAAACACAACTGCTTCAAGTAAAAAACAGTGCTTTGCAAGCAATGGCCTCTTAATTTAGCAAAAATGGTTATCAGCAAGATCAATAAAAAATTTTCCTGACGTCTTGAAAGGAATTTTAGCAATATTCATCATAAATATAATGTGCAAGTCTGGACTTTCATCTATGACATTGCAATTGGGGTTGCAATTCTAGGTACAGAATAATCTTTTTCAAAAGCTGATGTCAAAACAGATAATGGTAAGATACATATTTGATAGATAAAAATAATTCAAGAGTAGGCTACTGCTGAACAAACTAGAGAAACACATTTCAAATCAAGCAACACATAAAAAACTTTCGAATTTTTTAGTAAACCACACATTTTTAGCAACTAATATATGTTGTAATACAAAGTCCATACCTGCAAAATACGAAGTATTCGGTCATTACATGCAAGCACAGACAACAAATCATCATCATCTTTTCTGTTTACAGGCAAACACATAATATCATTTATTTTGTCGTTTGACAAATAATAACCTTGATCCACACAATCACAGAAATGATTGCAAATGTACATACCACTAACAATTAAGTCACTGCCACTGATGCATCTGAAACCAAATGAATCATGATTAACAAATACAGCACCTATACCAACACATATAAATTAATTACAGTACTGTAAGTAAACCACATTTTCATGCAGACTTACAGATTAGAAATAGGTTCAGTCAAGTTGGAATTGAAATCCAAAAACTTTTTTCCTTTTCTTGAAAATCCACGAACTTCGGCACCTGATGCAACAAATATTTTATCCTGTGGTGTTCCCAAAGCACCACCTAACTCCAGTTTGTTAATGGGAGGTCCAGGTAAAAGCATGAAGATACTCTGTAAAATGATATTTAGCATAAGTTTATGTGTTTCACAGGACCAGAAAAAATTAATTTTTCTCTAACCATACTCCAATATTTTGTAATGCAAAGACTTACAATTAAGAAAAACCATCACTGCAAAATGTGTAAAAAATACATTTATGAATATGACATTTCAAACACACAAAAAATCTGTACATATTTTCAAAACGATTTCAAAGTTTAACAGAAGAAGCACATAGTAAATGAGTTGATTTCTGAAACCAGATCACATTAGACATCAAAATATTTGCACCTCTGATAAACAGTTGTCATATATTAAGGCTTCCAGAAATTGCTATTATGACACTGTTGCTTGTGAGCATGGTTTATTGCCATAATCATGCAGCATTATTTCTCTTATCAATAGCTGTTTTGTACCTTATTAGAATTAAGTACAAGTCCTTGAAGCAGCATATAGCTCAACATCTTGCAAATTGATATGACCTACTCAGCACCCACATTGCAAAGCTACACTTGAAGAATGTCAACCTCATAAAGCTCAACCTCCATGTACTTCACTAAACTTCTGATAATCAAAAGTGTTTGTAGCTCACCACTGTATAATTAAATTGCACACTACCCCAGCTGCATATGACATAACTAGGGATGGGTGATTCCGCTGAGTACTGATCCACATTTAATCTGGTTTTACTAAACCACATCCAGGATACTGAATCCCTATCTGGATTTTTTTTCAACTTCCAACAAACGAAACTCAGTATGAAGGTAATTTATATCTTACAATGACAACAAACAAATATAATGAAAACACAAGTTCACTGCACGGAACTAGCCAGCAGAAAGACTTTCTTAATCTTTGCGTATTAAACTAGATTGCACTTTGTTGGCAGTTAATCCTACATTGGAAAAAGTTTTCTCTGAGAATGCTGGGTTGACAGAAATGCAGTGATATTTTAAAACCATTTGATTTAGAAATGGCAACTATTCAGCATATTTCCAACACCAATTCTAGCATATCATCATTGTTTGACAGAATTTTCAGCATCAAGTAACTTTCAATTTCTGTTGATGAATTGGCTGTCCAGTCAAGATCTACATCTTCCACATCACTATCATTGCTCCTGCAACCCAGTACATCAGCCAATTCATTGCCCAGTCTCGTCACCACGGGGGTCTTTGGTGGGCTTAGCTCCCACTAACAAAGCTCCATGCTGCCCCAAATTGAGACATGACAAACTGTACTTTTGTCAATTCTTAGAATGTCAAGCCCCCTCACAATGCAAAGCCCTCCTATTAAAAACTTTCTGGCAACGGTTCTGTTATTGCCACTGTCACATCTGAGGTGATGCTGAAAACTGTCATTGCTGGTACTTTCATTTGGAGGTTTTGTGCTCTTCTGTTCAAGGACAAGCATTTCCTATTTAGTAGCTTCCTTAACATGTTATAATTGTTATTATTATTCTCACTTGGGTAATTATTGATAACTGTAGCCAGGGTTGATAAAAACCATGATTTTTTCAAAAAAATTGGATTTTTTTGCTTTAAATCAGATTTTTTTTATTTAATGTATAGAGGGTGGCCAACTAACACTGGTAATTTTTAATTTTAAAGAGCTTGTTTTAATATAAATTTTCATTGGGCTTTATTTTTCTTGCACATCAACTAGAAATCATCTGAACTTTCATTCAAACTTACTTTGCACTTATACATCACCCTTAAAGCAAATCAGTTCATAACACCAGTGCCGGTGTGTAAAACAAAATAGCCTATTTATTGGAATGACAATACCCAAACCATCCGTTTATCAACTTCAATAACACTTATGGCATGTTGATGTTAAGAAGCTTGTACAAATATACAATCAATTGGAATACCAATTAAACGTGTCATACAAATCACAGCAAGCTTCACAATTGCATATGATTTTTTTACTTGATTTTTAAAATTTCTATCACTGAGTTATACGAAATGATTTAAATCCATCAACCCTGACAAGAAATAGCTGAACTCTCATTCAATTTTTTTGCACTTTATGTAATATACCTTGATGCAAACAAGTTTATATCGTCAGTACCGGTGTACGAAATGAAATATTTATCGAAATGCCAATACTGACATTGTCAGTTTAGTAATTTCATTGACACTCATACAAGCATAAAATGTTAACAACCTATAATAATGATATACCTGTTTCATGAATCAAAAATATGTTCTAAAACTTTGTTTACAGTCAACAGGCTTCATGTTTGATGGAATTTAAATGCAACTTTCACTTTATGCCAGTCTACACTTTCAAACTTGTGGCATTCTAATAGTTATGACTTCTAATCTGCAAGGGTTAGTGATTTCAGTCCACATGTCTTTTTTGCAGTTAAATGACATAGAATCTGTGACCTCACAGTTGCTATGATTGATAAAACTTTAAGTGGTTTAACTTGTGTCATCATAAGAAGTACTCTTTGCCTTCTACACTAATACTGTACAGGCTATGTGAAAACCTATTAGAATGCTATACAAATGTGTCATAGACATCACATAAAGCTCTAAAATGACATGATTTTTTTATTTGTACTGCTTGATTTAAATCATGATTTTTATTGCTTGATTTATCACTGATTTAAATCAATCAACCCTGACTGTAGTCCTAAATTTTGCTATGTAATAGAGATTACTTGAATTCCCTTCACATATTTGGAATAACTCATTTTGTATTTTAGGTCCAACCATGTGATGATGCTTATGTGCATAGACGATGTTGAGATGTTATTTAGACAAACATTAATCTGTCTTTCAGTTGGATCAAGACACTTTTTAAACAGTGCCTATGTGTGAATCTTCTTCATAAGGTGCAAATTTTTGCACCAAATCTTTGATCATCGGTATGAGCCCACTAATGACACCTTTCCATTGAAGTTGTCTCTGGTCAGCGGCATCAACAACATATGGCATATTGTGTAATTAGAGTCAGATAGGGTAAAAATCATGCACAGTTATAAGGTTTATTAGGCAAAATATGTGATACTAATACTAGTTTCCTTTGGGCTTCATAGGTTTAAGGCAGGGGTGGGGAACCTACTTCCTATCACGGGCCACATGAATTGTGGATTATCACTGTCAGGCTGCAAAATCAATGAATTTCACCCAAAAATTCTGCCTTCAACTATGAGGAAGTGTGACATCTAAGTGCCTGCTTATTGCAGAGCTTCATTTTGAAGCGATATTGCACTCTAACTTGGGTAATGAAAATTCTGATTTGGGCCATATCAAATGTTCATGCAGGCTGCATTTGGCCCGTGGACCGCACATTCCCCAACCCTGGTTTAAGGTCTAAGATCTGAATTTATTATCCCATGGTTGTCCCAAAGTTACAAATGAGCGGTAGATGTAGTTTTTACGATGTGCATATTGCTGAATACTTGATGAACAGGTACATGCAGACAGCACAACATCAATTGTTCTGTTGTTGTGCTTCACAACATCAAGCACAAACTCCAGTTTGTTTTATCAGTCTTGCATTGATCACAAAGCTTGAAGAGCTTTAGAAGATTGTGTGAAAAGTTTATGAGATGTTTAGCTAATCCTGAAAAGTGATTGTAGTCAATTACAACAAAACACAATTTAACATGATCCATATTAGTCATTGATTATATAACAACTAACAAATATGATGCTTACTGCAGATTTAAGTTGAGGTATTTCAAACACTTCTTTAAACATAATTGTAACATATGTGTTTGCACAATGTACATGTATATAACAACACTTAAACTATTCACATGCTTTCACAATGCTTCTGCTATTGTCAATGACAATGGCTGCAATCTGACAAGGTATCTCATAATCCTCTATAACTCATAATCCTCTATAACTGCTGTCAACCATGCAGCAGTGATTTCTCCAGAATGCACTCCACTGACTTCTTTGGTGACAAGAACAAGATTTACAAGTTTAAATTATTTGTCTATGAAATGAATGGTTACGTTAAGGACTGCATTTTTACACTGCACTGTAAGTCTGTGATTATGTATACTTCACATGCACTAGCAGTTTTATCATCTCCACCATGCATATGACACCTGGGAATGTCGTAGCCAGTTTTCTAATTCAATAATCAGCTTTTTGAAGCTTTCATCCTCTAATAGCACGTTTTTTCTCATATAATTATAGTGTTTACAATTATTCAGTGATCTTTTCTGAATGTGCAAGAGTTACTGGAATTCTCACAAATGTTGATTAATTCTCACAAGCAATGTTGAAAATCTCACACTGTTGATTGTTTTTCTTTTCCCAACCATTTTCCAATTAGTTCTGCTACTTGTGATGCACTTCTAGCTTTGTTCTATCACTTGCTTGATGGCTTATTTCCAAAATGACATGTTTTGCCTTCAGATGTTTCAAAAAATTTCCAGTGCTTCTACAATAATTAATATCCAATTTACAGTGCTTACACTTGCAGCCATGCTAGATGCTAACTAAAAAGCCCCCACACATTTTACTGTTTTCCCTTGTTTGAGCATCTTCACGCATAAGCTTGCTTTCTGATGCACTCCTACTTCAACTCTGAGAACAGTGATATGTGGCAACTCCGCCAGAGTAATGCATATGGTGGATTGAAAAACATCTGTATATGACGTTATGTATCAAACGCACAAATTTTTGTTTGTGCAAAATGGTTGATTGTCTCCTTCACATGTGTACGATATGTGATGATTCATATTTACATTCGATTGGAGCAAGTAATAAAAACAAAACAAGCGCAAGGTGGTGTTCAAGAATTTCACCATGCTGGCTGTGCCCAAAAGCCACGGCATAGTAGATACAACCTGAATCCAATCACTGAGTTTATATTGTTATTTTGGATTGAGATTCCATCTTGATTCACTAATCTGAAATGCCCATCCTATATATAACCTCAACTACTAGCCAATTGCAATCACTCTGCGCACTTTAAACTCTACAATTTATTCATGTTAGGCAAGCAAAATAGGCATCTTTGGTCTTCTATAAATGAACTTGTGATAAAAGCTATAAACAAAACACAAAAAACAAACATGTTGTAGTTTTTGTTGCAGTAAAAAAGTGAGGAAGTTACATTTATTTTCAACAAAAGTTGCATTAATGCACACATTCGACTGCGAAAGACTTGACACAACCTATTTTCGTTTGCGCGGACTTGGCCAAAAGCCAAGATTTTCCACACTTCCACCTCTAATTGAGTTTGGGCACTGTCTTACTTGGCTGGGTTGTAAAACTTCTAGCTTGCAAACCAACTGTTTCATCATAGATAATATTGAGACACAGCTAATCTGTCATATAGCTCTTTTTCATGCAGTCAAAGAGAATAGAACTAAACTGAAATAGTTCTGTAGTATTTTTTTTAATTACACTTTGACATTTTGTGCAATACTTGATAAAAAAATTGCAGTAAAAAGTTGCATGCAAAAATTAAAAAAGTTGCAATATAAAATTCCTGGAAGCAGCTCAAAACATTGAACTACACATATTTTGAGCATTTAGGAAGCTGTTGGAAGCTGTAAAAAAAGTTGTAAAACTTGCAAAAACTTGCCCTAACCTTATGATCATGCAGTTGATCCACTAGTGTTACACATATGTTTAATGTTCACATGAAAAGTAGTCATTTATTACTACACAACTTGTAAGACCATTCTTACATTGGAAAGAGCATGGAACTTAAATGATAAAACAAGTATATCTTGTTGTTGTATCATCAGCAACCCTATATAATGTGAATTGCTGAATATGTATATTATACAGCCATTAATTTTGGTTCACCAACCTAATTGTGTAATGCAAACAGCTTTTGATGTTTAAAAGACTTGTATTTAAGCCACAATTTATAAGAGCATAACATTAGATGAAAGTAGAGCTTAGAAAACCATCTTTGCTTCTAAGATAATTTCAAAAACAACTTCTAATGTTCATGGTCTAATATTACAAACTTTTGCAGTATATAAATTTATCCTCATAATAGCAGACAGATGTCAATCGTGGTCTAGCCCTTAACTTCTCAACTTGGCTATTGTACTGAAGATCTTGTAGACTCCAAGCTTGGTTGTACAAAAATCAATACAGGACACAAAAAGTTTAAATGTTGACATCTGTAAACAACATGACAGACACCAACAATTATAGAGAAAACATCTTTTTCAGAAATATTTCTAAGCTATCCATCCTTAATTGTGGCATCAAACTTTTTGACTAAAATAACAAAATGTATGCCTACAGCCTCAGTTTTTAGCTTTAAAAGTTGTGCCTATAATTAGGTTTAAGTTTTGAAATGTTCAGCTTGCTTTATTTAAGACTTGGTCACACAAACTATCACTTAGGTGTGGTCTCAGATACTTTACTTCAAATACATGACTCTTTGTAGTTCTATTTTATCCAAAAAAACGTTTATGCACAATTCATGGGTTCGTTAGTATGTGGAATATAAACATTTGTGTCAAAATCTAATGCATATATCAACAAATGAACATGAGTACAAAGGAATTAAAAAAATCTGAACAATGTATTAATCGTACATTTAACTCCCTTTTTTTGATACCAAAGCATTGAAGAACACCATTCTTGTCTCCAACAACAACTTTTTGAGTCACCTTCCGCTTTTCATTGTTTGGGAGTAGCTTCATACATTTCCGTTCAGTGGCCGCAACCTTCATTTAATATACATTTATGTTCATTTTTCAGATGGCTGCCATATAAACTAGTCGCAATAACAATTGCTTGTGACTTACGAATCAAATAAGAAGATAATATACATTGTACACTACACATGGTAGTCATACTAAATATTTTTAAGAAGATAGTCATTGTGCCTCATGACTTTGTTAATTAATGAACAGTGCTTTCATCTTTGGAATATCAAATTGAGTTGCCACAACATCCAAAATACCACTTTTAAACATTTGTCTCGTATTTTATCGCAACCACTTTATTGAGGACTATATGAAATAAACAAAACCGTGAAAGTACAAACCTTGCAATCAAAATTTCTACTGTACTAGCATTTCTTTTTTTGGTATAAAAATCCTTAAACATTTTACACTGTTTTTTACATAGAGGTAACTGTTTAATGTTTATCAATAACGACACATGCTGGTGAGATGGTAACATAAAACAATTAGCAATTCCAGTTTGTATTGCTTGAACTTACCTGAATATAATCCACAGCAGTGAGATCTAATTCCATTTCGATCACAGCATGCTATGCTCATCCACAGGAAGACATAAAAATTGATCTGCTAATTGTTTGGAGTAATGGCAGGTAGCATGTCAAAAATTCAACTGGTTGATAGAAAGTATCTAAAATACCTAAACAAGATTTTTAAATGAATAATAAGATTAAACACAAAGCACTCTTTCTACACAATTATTAACAGCAGTAGGTTTGTTGTAAACTTTTGAGGAATCAGCCGACTAAGCTTTGCCTTCATCTTTTTGCAATGATTCAAGCTTGCACATATTCAAGTAACTAGTCTGCACAAAGGTGAAGGGTTTGAATCCACCAGCAAACGTTTTTGAGTAGGAAATCGATTTCATGTAATGATGAAAACTTCTAGGTTTAGTTGTTAAATCTTTGAGGAATCAGCCTGACTGCACATATCCACATTTCAGCATGAAGACACCACAACAGTGACACAGTTGAATCACATAACAGTACACATCCTCAGTCCTCCAATCTCATTCAAGTAGATTTTAATCTCCTCTGAATCTACAAGGATGCCTTAGCGGAAAAAGGACTGGAATTAATTGGAAGGTCATTAGTTTAATCCAGCCACCTCCATATTGAATATAATACCAGATTTAAAATGTGGTCTACATGCATTACTACTGCCTTGAATAAGATTATAGGACAAAAATGTGGACTACCTGCACTACTACTGCTTTGAATAAGATTATTTCTTGAAAAAATGTAAATTTCCCAGGAAGCTTATCAAAATTTCCCATGGGCCACAAGTTGCAGACAATTGGCCATTTATGACATCACAAAGGATTTTGTTTTCTTGAAAACCTTGCACTCAGAGTCTTAACTCTCACTGTGTTCATGGATTAACTTAGATTGATTCAGCCCACTAGCATCAGTTCACATTCAACGTGTAAACAGTTTCATCACTGCAGTGTACCACACAACCACTCGGTACGCGAAAACGAGATACCGAAGGAGTGCAAAATCGATGGAACTGGCAAATTCTCGCACCTAATCCTTGCTTACCCCGCTTCTAAAACTTGTGTTGTGTGGGCACTATTCAATTTAAAAATAACTTTTTTACTACATTAGAGTTTTAGATCATTTATTTAAGTAATATATGAATCACTAGCATGAAGCTTCGCAACAATTGCCGTAATATATGAATCACTTACATGAAGCTTCGCAACAATTGCCGGCATTTGAAAAACCTTAACACGGTCTCTAACGACCAACAAAATCATAGTTAGTAGACCATTTAGAGACTTTTAGACACCAAACTACACATATCCTTTGGAAGTGACTACGGATATGCCTGGCCTGAGGTAATTCAAATAAAAGGGTCAGTTTGTCATTCAAGCGGCATAGATCTTGTAGCCTAGGGCAGGGGTTCTCAAACTTTTGGTGTTATGGAGCCCATGAAGAGATTGACCATAATTTGCGGAGCCCCACAATAAATTTCTAAAAATAAAAACATAAGTAAACGAATAGTTCGCGGAGCCCCGAGGTTTCTCTGGCGGAGCCCTGGGGCTCCGTACGGAGCACTTTGAGAACCTATGGCCTAGGGGTTATGCAATACGGCTGCTATGCCAATGGTTTTCAGTTCAACTCTCACCTTGCCGACATTCTTTTTTTTCTTTACTTTTTTCAGGCTTAGGTGTTACCTTCAGGGGTGAGTGTTTGTTTAGGGTTATGTTAGGGTTAGGATTAGGGTTAGTGCTACAGTTAGGGTTTATCTTTTACATTTAGTTCGTTTCTACCAAGCCTACTATACTCTTGTTGTGCGTTACTGTTATGTCACAGGTGGTGTATGAATAAGTCTTCACATTTCAAGATCCACAGGCATATCTGTAGCCACTGCCATATCCTTTGGATAATCAATTTTAATAATCTATAACATAAGTGTCACTGCAAGATTATAAGTAACTCACACAGCAGATACAAGCACTTCGTACTCTCAAGTTGCATAATCACGGCATGTCTGCAGCTTTTGCGCAGTATAAACCAGTGATTCTCAACCTTTTTGTTGAAGGGAGCCAAATCCAGATCTACGATTTTGTGAGAGAGTCACGCTAAAAGAAGTTTAACACAAGTAAATTCACACATTTTGTTCTATTGCAGAACGAAGTTTACTACACAAAATATTAGAGGTTTTACCTATAGGTGTAGCCAGGGAGGCCTACGGGTCAACGCCTCCCCAAATTTTTAGAACATATAGTCATTTTGTGCTTTGAGAGGTGGTATGTTGCAGCCACAACACTGCATCGCCTTGAGCCACATAAATAGGGAATCGAACCAATGACCCTCCATGTAACAGCAATAATAGAGTTTTCCCCACTCAACATAACATCAGTAATAGAGTTTTCCCCACTCGGTAGACTCTACTATTGCTGTTGCAAATTCAACGTTATATGTGGCAAATCACCACGCCACATTACTTCCCCTTTCACAAGCTCAAGACAACCTTCATTGGGGATTCTAGCCACCAACGACACATTGGGAGCCATTTGTTGCAGCCACAATGCTGCGTCGCCTTGAGCCACATAAATAGAGAATC
>JGI24022J15233_10003053_pt1 | contig 16296 bp, 13 predicted proteins | sample Ectturendosymbi2_FD_15233 | JGI IMG/M metagenome (IMG submission 15233)
GCCCTCATGTTCGAACCCAAGGTCTTTTGGGAGTAAATGTAGTGTATTGAAGAAAAAACATGGGACATTGTTGGGACTTTTCGGCGCCCCCAGTGATTCGACACCCGAGGTATTGTGCCCCCTTGCCCCGTCGTTACGCCACTGGTGTGACACTTCGCTGAAAAGTGCACAGCTGTGAAATTCCCAGAGCCCTGAATGCTGAACCACTTCTCCGAATTGACAGATCACAGCTACGTTGATTCGTTCATGTGTCCAGAATGTCCCACAAAAGACTGGCGAGGCAAGTTCTGCTGGCTAAACAAACGGGAAAGTGGCCCAGAGATAGTCCAAGGCCTAGTTGGAGTGACTATATCTCCGACCTTGCTTGGTCCAGTCTTGTTGTGGAGCCAGCAGAACTATTTCACATTGCTGTTGACTGTGAGGTATTCCAAGTCCTCCTAGGGCTGCTGCCCAGCGACCTCCTTAGAGGAAAAACGGGTATGAAAATGAATAACATTTTCCTTATTTAGTTTATTCATCGGTGTTTAAAAGTGCTCAGCTAGCGAGTGAACAAGTTTCTTAGACGGCTAGAAATGATTTGTCTGTAATTCATGATACTTTTCATAGGAAATGAGATGTAAAAGCTGTTTCTGGTAAGTTCAGGTACCGCCATTGTTGCGTCAGCGTCATAATGCTACCCACGAGTTACGTTATAAGTGCTCATGTGGCCCACGGAGCAATTTGAGTTTGAGACGCCTGTGCTAGACGAAGTTGCTCATAAATATTTGTTTTCAGTATAAGAAAACTTTGCGATGATTGAAGAACAGCCAAATCTTCTTGGAGTCGAGTCAAACATATTCTTTCTTTCAACATCGTATCAGTCACACGGCCGAATAGGCCATATACGAATTTTGAAGTTTTGAAAACAGATCCAGAGAGACGAACGACATGGGCGTCGGGAGGGGGGGCAGGGGAGGGCCTTTAAATTTTTAGAAAAAAAAAGTTTTTTTTCTTAGTTTTGAGTGAGAAAAAACAAATTTCAACACTTTTTCCCCCCCTGGAATAATTTTGGAAAAATCCCTGGGGGCCCCCCTGTAAAAAATCCTTCCGACGCCCATGACGAACGACTGAATAGATTCGGTTTAGTTTCGTTATACTCGTTTTTTAATGTAATCAAGAACAACTCTTTCACGTTTTTGAACTAACATAGCAATTCTAGATTTTCACTTGTCAGTTTTAACATGTCCATCCAAGCAGATAAGTTAGCTCTTCTGGCAATTTTTATTATTAGCCGACGTTTCGCCCACCTATTCAAGTGGGCTTCCTCAGGGCAATGTTTTTTAACCACGTTTAACATGCAACTTACTAATAACACGAAACATTGAGCAGTATGACGTACAAAGACGAAAAACCCAAAACTGACCATCACGTTATAGGAATGGCTGACAGCGTGCCACAGAAAAATCGTAGAAGTGTAAAATGAAAACCGCTGGGAGATGATGAAGTATAACAACACAATAAATAGCGTAAAACCTATATAAAAATGCACAAAGATGGTCAAAGATCGTGAAGATATGGGATAAAATAGAGAACAGTTAAAGTGTAAAACTAGCGTGGTGAGAGTTGGCAAATTTTCAGGCACAAAAGGCGCTCAAAAAAAAGAAAGGAAAGCAAACTCAAGGAGGTTCGGTAACGGATAAACTTCGTTCATGTTTCAAAACCTTGCAATATATGGCCAGGAAGTTTGCGCTTTTATGGTTCGCAGTGTTAGGTTTTAAGTTAAATCAAAATACAAAGATTCTGAAAGATGCGTATATGATAACTATTTGCAAGATGACAAAAACGCAAAACCGACCATTACGTTATGGAAGTGGTTGACAGCATGTCACAACAAAACGTAGAGGTGCATAAGGAAAACCGCTGGGAGATGATGAAGTACAACAACACAATAAATAGAGTAAAACCTATGTAGAACTGCACAAAAACGGTTATATAGCGTAAACGTATGGGGGAAAATAAGGTGTAAAACTTGCGTGGTGGGAATTGGCTAATTTACAGGCAAAAAAGGCGGTCAATAAGAATACAAACTCAAGGAAGTCCAGTAACTGATAGGCTTAGCTCATGTTTTAAAACATTGTAATAGATAGCTGGGAAGTTTGCGCTTTTATCATTCACAGTGTTAGTTTTTAAATTAATATAAAAAGATTCTAAAAAAATGCTTTTATGAAAACTATTTACGTGATGTAGAACATGAGCGCAATCTCAATTGAAAGCATGGCCACTTTGGGCTGCATGTTTTGTTAACGCTATTTTTTTCTGGGTTCTTAAGAATATTTCGAGGTAAGGTGTCCCTGTGGTTTTCTTTCAGTCGAGTACTAAGGCTGCGTTTCGTTTCTTCAATGTACTGTACCTGTGTTCACTAACAATAAAAATTGCTAGAAGAACTAACTCATCTGCTTTATTTGAAACCTGGTGGCAAATGCTACGAAATAACAACAAGAGTAGCAAAAAGAACAGCATGTCTATCCAAATTTAATTAGATTTAGCAGTAGCTACAGCTCATAGCAAAATATTGTTTTAAGCAAGAAAGAAACATACAGTGTAACCTCACTGACGACTGAATATGTTTGTCATGATTTATGTTTTGCTTTAATGACGTGACGTATTGTCAGGGGGCGAATTTTCATTTTCGGATCCCTGGGCTATTTTAAATTGGGGGCCCCTCTTGAAAGTTCGCGACGACTGATATCATACAAATCAGCACTACACGTGCTCGCTACATTCACTTAACAAGTTTTTCCAATTCATAAACATATTACTTTATTATGAATTCTCTCGATATCAGGAACCAGAGCCGTGTCAGCTTCCATCCATATCCGCAAGTGGGGGCCCCGCTATCACAGGGAACCCAAAAATAAGAGCTTAACCCCCCAAACAAAGTTTCAACCCCTAATATTAGATATGAAAAACCAGAAATCAGTGAAGTTTTTGTCAGTCCGTATCCTTTTCTGTCCTGTAATTTACAGACGGAGCATTACCTGCCGCTGTTACTTAGAATTACATCGCCTGACCAGTGCCGGCGCTACATTTAGGCAAACTAGGCGGCTGCCTAGGCGCTAGGCCAGAGGGGCGCCAAAAAGAGTCAAGAAATGTACAACTATTTAGTTCTGAAAGTGACGGACATCCACCAAGTGAAAGTGCATGAACATGGTGAAAGTGAATGGAACACACGTTCACGCAGTTTTTCAGGTTTGCTGCATAGGGTCAATACTATTGTTATTAAATTCAATTTCATACAGGCTATTATTCATCTAATCAAGTTTTCTAAAGTACAAAATTTTCCTTCTTATTTACGTAATGTACAATGTGACGATATGAAGAACAAGGATCTTTGTATAGGACGGGTGGGCGCTTGAATGGATCTTGCCTGGGGCAGAGTTGCCAAGTCTAAAAAGACCTTTCAAGCCAGAAAAATTGCAAAATACTGCTAGAATCCGCTTGAATAAGACCATTTGTATAGGCCTCTAGACCAATTATCCGCTATAATCGAGCAAATGTAGGCCGCCCGACCAGTTATTTAGCAGCTAGGCAGGATTAAAGTCCGCTAGATCTAGAGGAAAATCCGCTAAATTGGCAACCCTGGCCTAGGGTGCTTACAAGTCCATCAATAACGTGCTGTTGTCAGGGCCAGCAAGGCACCCCCTCCTTACTTTATCAACTTCACTTCAAAAATTTTAAGGTCACCATTTCTGTTATTTTCATTTCTTAATTTTCCTGGCCCTGCCGCTTTACCAGAGTACCTTCATGTCAAAGCCTCCACTAAATCATGCTTCGGCCATCCACTGTAGTTACGTTAGGAACGCTTTCGAAACGCGATCATTATTGGCGCTAGACTACAGTATTTCACCAATGAAATTTCGATTTTAGGACGCATGACCTTTTTCAACCAAATATATTCTAGTTGGCACTGAAGGCTTTCTGGCAACGGTTCTGTCGAACTTGTGTCTGCAAATGGCACTATAAAAATAGTGAAATAAAGAAAACAAACAAAATTTAGGACATTTTGTTTTGAAGGCCATTTGGCCTCAGGATGTGCCGTTATATCGAAATATTTTTTTAGAAATCACCATTGGGGGCCCCTGTAAGGATTTTTGGGGGGAAGATTTGGGCTGCTACTGCACTGTCAGGGACAAAAACAGTCAAAATGGAACTAACGAAAAAGGTAGCGGTGAATCTAACCACACTTCAGGGTAGTCGCCAGTGGGGGCCAGTGGTATCCAACCCCCATATCATTTTTGGCCCACGGTTGGTGCATACATCTAATATTGAATTTAAAAATGTGCTCCCTTCCATGTGGTTTTTGCCCCCCTTGCTGCGACATCCTGGCGACAAAAATACAAATATAATGCTTACAGAAATGCTGGAAATTGTCCTTACTCCCAAAATTTTGGGGCCCCCGAAATCGGGGGCCCTAGGTTTGACCCTTTTTAGCCTAATGATAAATCCGCGCCTGCATATTGTTGGCCAGTGCCTTATTTGAACCATCCATGCCCTTGCCCTGAAATTTCTTCCATTAAAACATAAAAGCAGTGTTCGTAGTATAGGCGTACTGTCAATTCGTCAAAAGCAGCAAATAGCAATAGATTTTCTCATTTTGTTTCAAAAATTTACTATGGTTTCAACAATTCGAAACATTAGTCCAGATGAAATTAATGTGAAACTGATAATGTGAATTGTTAAGAACGAAATTTCCGACTCAGAATGGGATCCAACTTCGTTTAAGCTAAACTGTGCTACTTCAATATACGCCACTGACGCAAATCGCCTAAACGCCACTGACGCAATTGCACACTTGCACTGCTATGTCGAATATTCGGTGCAAACCACGCAACTTCCACAGCACTACACATGTAAAACGAACTATTTCCCGTACACAACTGTGCCGGTGCCGGTCCCACATGAACGAATACAGCTGCTCGAAAGTGAAAACTGTTCACGTGAAAGCGAAATGATTCCAACCACGAATTCCATCCTGACACAGAGACAAGTATATTGCTGGTAGCCAACCAGTTTCGTCAAAATGTTCCTACTGCAAATCAGTTTTTTAATAAACCATCTGCCAAGAGATTGGTAACTACTGACTAATCCGTTTTTGTGGTAGCTTGCAGACACTTTGCGATTGTGATGTAACAATAAAACCATGTCATGCAACTACTATCACAAATGTAATAGTAATGTCCATCTGCAGCGTGGATAAGGTAAGGAATTTCAATGCACTATACATTTAACAACAGCGAGGTTTCGGCACCATGTGGACCACCGCTGGTCCACCTATCGACAGAGAGTTCCATAAATCTTTGATAAAATGTTCACTGACTAATGTGAAATACAGTTTCGACTAATTGTTCACGAGGTGTCAGCATTGCAAAGTGGCCCAACGGATATTTTTTTTTAAAGATGGTCCATGGGACAAAAACGTTGAGACCCACTGAGTTATTACTATATTGTCATAAGACAAACAGGCACTGCTTCAGATAAATCAAAAGAAATATTCAGACAAATAGACAATCAGCAATATGATTCTCACACAAACCCGTGCACCGTCTACGTTTGAATTTCATATTAACATCAACTCAATATAACTTAATTCTATCATGTCGACTGTCAAATTCGTCAACGAAGCCATCTAAACTATTTTTTCAGCTCGTACCCTTTCATTTGTGGGTAGAGCATTGCTGTTCAATCTTTTACTGGTTATGGAATTTCTGAGAAATAATTTCACTGATTTCATGTTTGAAAAACTTCTCTCGTATTAAGCGCTCATAGCGACAGGAAGAGTTACACCAATTAATAACAACTTGTATCAGCAATTGGACGCAGTTTTGTAAGCAGCTATAAATGAAATAAATTGTTCGAGCGGCGTATGCATCTGCGATTTTTTCCGAAGCCATAAGTATTTCATGATCTATGGAAAATCGTTTTCGCTAAACCAATATGCATTTGGGAATTCTTTCAAGTGTTCTTCTGATAGAAATGTTTGACATCAGTGGCAAAGCGCTGAAATGCCGGAAAGAATTGTTCCTGAAACGTTACAAAAAGTCATCACCAAGTTGTATGAGGTTGCAGGACATGTGTGGACAGATTTAAAACTGAAGTCACGAACCAGCTGCTTAAAATGCTTTGAAGTCACATTCACAAGGCAGCAGAACACACGCATGCAGTCAGGATAAATTCGAACTAAGTAGCTTACTCCAATTCTTAATGCTTTCACAAACATTTTGCTACTGGGACAAGCAACATTTTCCTGACTGTAATACAAACCAGTTCTTCCTCACACTGAAATGCATGGCAGATCAATCTTCCACTTTCTGCCACTGTTTCTTAGCTTCGAACTGAATCTTTCACCACCACGACTGCGGCCTGAATAAGTTTCACGCAGGATCCGAGCGAACAATGGTAAGTGTCATCAACACCTCCCATTTCNCGACGCTCAATAACCACAACTCAGCTTATCATGCGTTTCGGAAGTACTGAGTNCAGGCTAGTAAGCTACTTAACATCGTATAAAATATTGCTGGCTGAAATTTATCTGCTGTACATGTCAATCAAACGAACTCGAACGTGAAATTAGGCACACCACTGGGAAGCCAAGCTGGGGGCCAGCCAAAAATCTGGGGGGGCATGACCCACCCAGGTCACCCCTTAGAATCGCCACTGAGATTTTAGGCTTCATTTTACTTTTGACTTTCCGGTGCGCCCTTTGAAATTGTCAAAATACCTGCTGGCACCTCTTCTATCAAATGTTACAAACGAATGTATACAGTATGTGACGGCCTCTTTCCGGACAATCTGAATATCGCTAAAGTAGTATCATTTTTAAGTCTGGAGGTAGCGCAATTCCCACTAATTACAGACCGATATCAGTGCTAAGATACTTGTCAAAAACATGTGATAAGTGCTGTACTTAAGAATGAACAATTATTTAATTGAAAACAACTTGTTAAGTCAGCAAAAATGCGGTTTTCACAATAACGCTTCCACATCCCTGGCTATTACAGAATTGTACTAAAACCTCCAAAACCTCGATAAAAAACTTATATCTTGTGCGGTTTTCTTAGATCTACTGTAAGAAAAGCATTTGACTCAATGAATCACTCCATATTGCTAATAAAACTTGAGCATTGCAGTGTAAGAGGAAACGCTTTAATACAGTCATATCTTTCCAACAGAATACAGTACATTCAAGGGGGAAACACTAAATCATCTTTAAAATCAATTAATTCTGGGGTACCGCAAAGCTCGATTTCAGGCCCATTGTTCTTTTTATTATTTATAAATGACTTACCAAATTGAAATTTTATGAAAACTAAACTTTTCGCTGATGATACAGTTTTAGTTCAGAGCGACAACAATCTTGGAAAATTACAAAACTCGATTAATTGTGAAATGGCAAATGTAATGGATTGGCTAACTTCAAACAAACTCTCACTAAATATTTTCAAAACAGAATATATGTTAGTCACAAATAAACATACAAGCCACAAAATCATTTGCAATGAATGCAAACGGTAATCGTATTGAAATAACTTTGATTTACAAGTATTTTAGTGTAATTGCAGATGAAAAACTGACTTGGAAAGAGCATTGCAAACAGCTGTGTTGTACTACTGTATTCTTCCTTGGGAGGTCTGCAACCTAAATGGCCCCTGGTCCTTCGCAGCCTCCCACCCCCTCATTCATTTTATAAATCGGTGTACTTGGAAGTCAACGCAGCAATACATTACAATAATCGTGATGTCGTCATTCATTATGCTTGTATTTCATCAAAGTAAAGGGATCAGGGCAATCAAGCCTATACTTTTGTACTACTGCCACGTATATACCCTCGTGTTATTTCATGTATTTGTATGTTCCTTGTTACTACGATGCATACTTACGTCTAGCGTATTGCGTATGGAAGTGAAGGCGTTACATAATACAAAATAGCTTCAACTTCTCTCTTCACTCTTATTCCATTCCACAAGTCTAGCCTAACTCTGCTGCAATAAGTGTCTCCTTGCCCTTCAGCTGTCCCAACAAAAGACCAAAGATGAATCTACTGCAGACTTTGATTTGAATCTTCCCACATTTTAGTATTTTGATGGATTTGGATCTTATAATCTCCGCATAACCGGATTTGGATTGGATTTGGGTTTAATAATCTTGTTTTGAACTTCTTCGGAACTTTCAGTTCAATTTCGGGACCTCAGATTAGCCTAATATCGGGGTTTTCCGGAAGGCCGCCCAGTTTTTAGTCCGCCCATGGGCGCTTGTTTTAGGTGGGTGTTTATATGGTGTTAAGATTTCGATTGAATACTATTTGTACCTGTTCCCTTACACGGTGCGTCCAACGTTGTAGAGTTTGAACACTATTTAGATACTTGTGCCCACGCTTGAGACTGTATTGTGCGCCATTATGACATGCAATGTAAAAAGTCATTACGACATACAAGGTGATTCACAATGCTTTAGTGAATAAAGTTCAGACACAGGCAATATGCAACTACCGTATAACAGCCCGGGCGGTTATTTGGCCCACGTCTTATTTTCCCAATGTGTCTATTTTCCTATTAACGGCCCTGGGCGGCCTTCTGGAAAACCCCGGTAAATTGAAACGTACAGTTTGGTTCAGTGGAGTTTCTCAATTCCGTTGGTAATGTACGTTGTGTTTGTTTAAATGTTGCGCCTTGACTTCAACTTCTGATACAAGTCTGCTCTCTTATGTATCATGTCATCAGGGTTGCGGAATTGGACTGACTTTTATCGATCCAGTCTCTTCTTAAATCATCATTGTTATACAAACAAATACCTATACGTCATAAAATTTAACGCAGTTCAGCAATATGTATATGTGTAGCCTAGTGCTAATGAGTCGTTTGTGTTGTATATCTGTTAATCGTTCTGGCTTGATATCTTACAGGCTATTACATTGCATTGCTGCTAATAGTGATTATTTTGTGGTCTTTGTAGTGTCAATTGATATGATGTTATGAGCCAAAGGTAGGGCACAAGATAACTTGAATTAGTTTCCAAACTATTTTTTGTCTTTGAATCTTTGAGTTGGATTACATATAGACCTATAGCCTAATAACAATGATAATAATAATTTGGATTAACAAGATTTGCTTTGGCATTTGGGTGGGATTATGAAATAAAATTCTTGAATCGGATTAGGATTTGAAAAACATAAATCCGTTCATTTCTGGTAAAAACCCAAAGTGAAAGTATGAGGCCGACTGCCATCAGTCAGAATAGGGCTTTGCTCCAATTAGGAAAATTGCCACACCAATAGGTGAAACCACTGGAATTACATTTGGCTATTACTTTCATAATTTGTTCATCAAACCCAAGTTTGTAGATTGTAGGCAAAAGTGGCATCAGGACTATTCAGGATTTGCTGGTTTGGTATGCTGAACTCCTGAACACTGTTCACTCCAGGAACATACAAGCTTCTTGTGAGCCAATGTTGCTCTTCATAGTGCTCTGTAGAAACACGGCTGTCCCATAAACTTACGAAAGAGCAATACTTTGTAACTCCTAGGTGCATTCCCATAAAGAAAACGTTTATGCATTTGCCCCCCATTTGAATGTTCATGAAATGAGAGCATAAATAGGTTGTCAGCATGGTAAAAATATCACACGAAAACCAATGATAATCCACAATTTTTACCTGAAAAATGCAACTGTGCTGAAACTCACTGTTTTCTCTTCCGAAAATATAAACGTGTTGACTTTACAGTGCTTTTTGTTTGATGTTGTTGATCACGTGGGAATGCTGGAACATGTTGTGTGTAGTTCAAGAAGCCTTTGAAGTTTGCCGTATCCTAAGCCAAGACAAAAACCCCTCCTTCATTTTCGGGCAAATTGCGCTACACTGAAAACGGATAATAATTAAGCAAATATTTCCTATCAGATAAGGCGTTTTTCGGCCGATACTAATGTTGTTCATTTCTCATTGCCGAAAACCGATGCGGATATTTTCGCATTGTTGAAAGACATTACTTCACTGCGATGAAAAAAGCGTACAACATCGAATTCTGCGCAAACCTGAGTCACTAAAACAATCAGTTACCACAAGTGTGATCTGATTTGTTCGTAGGCATTCGTTAACCGCGCACAAACCTACGAGCGAATTTTACGTCATAGAGCGGTTTTGCGCAGTGGTTTGTATATTACGCACTACTTGACGTACCGGTAGTCGGAGCAGGCCCGGGGACGCAAGGGGGCGAGGCCCATCCTAAAATTTTTTCTCCCCCCCTGGAAAAATGTGTTAGACAAAGTATAAAAATTGGGGCCCCTCTCGGAAAACTCTTCCCCCCCTAGTGTTCCAAGCTGGTTACGGGCCTGAATCAGAGGGCTGCTCCTTACTTTTCGTTTCCATTCTTCTCGCCCATCGTCGCCTTATGCAAGTCGAGCAGTGATCTCGTAATTTGTGTTTTAAATTAATGAAAGTCGGATAGTGATACTGTCGTGCTTTCAAGCCGTTAAAAGTGTAGCTGATGGTTTTCTGTAGGTTGTTGTTTATTTGCATTTTTCAGAAAATTTTCCGAGTGTTTTCCGTTAATTTTGGATTTTAGTATAGCCATCCGCATCCCGATTCACAATCGTTTCTCAAGTTATTTCTGAGTTCTGACTAGTACCATTCAGCTACTTCCCCCTTGACTCAAATATATAGTTACGCCACTAATCTTTAGTCCTGTAAAATTGCAAGTGAAAGCTTACGAGCATTATGGTCGTAGCGTGTGTTTTAAAACTACAGCTCGCGTGCTTTCTCTAAATCTTACTTTTTTCTTCATTTCATCCATAAGCTTTTGCTTGCAATTTTACATGACTGAAAATGCGCAAATTACGTGATGCGTAAATTATAAAATTTCCGAGGAAAACAATTTGCAGTTTGATCAGCCTGAGTGGCCCTTGCAGAGACTTATTACTGAAATGTTGATACGTACAAGTCCGAATCACCGCAAAGTGATGAAAGCTGAGCACGGCAGGCAGATTTCGCTAAATCAGTGGTTCCCAAACTGGGAGTAAATTACTCTCTGGGGATAATATGCGATTCTTTAGGGGGTAATGCGGAAAAACACCACCATGTTGTTTTATATTATGGGCGATCACTGCGAAACACAGGGTAATTAAGACATAATCGCTACCTTGATTGAGGTAACGACTCGAACAGGTTTGGGAACCACTGCGCAAAAGCTTGCAGCAAACCAAGATCCAAATTCATCGAAAGAAATACGATCTTAACCATATGCTCCCGCGCCACAACGGCTCACCTTTTTTATGAATATTTTCTCCCTCGGCGCATCCTTGGTGCAATTGCGAGAAAAATTCTGTCATTTTTCAGGACAATTTCGACATTTCGTCGGTGTGTTTCAAACTGAGACACGTGGTGCGATTGGATGAAAAAATCTGTGTAAACTCGGTTTTGTTGAGTGAAGCACATGCTGCTATCGCGTGCAGTTTGCTCTGGGCGGAACCGGTTGCTCTCGTCCGCTCATCGACGCCAAGAAGAACGACGAGAAGTTCGATTGTTTCGTCGTCATCACCGACAAAGAAACTTGGCACGGCGTGACGAAGCCGTCTGACGCGCTGATGCAATATCGCGAAGTGTCGGCAGCGCTCTCGTTTTATCGTTTTTTTTTCACTTTGTACCGTGGCAGTTTACTATTGATAGATTGATAAGAGTGATGCTGCTGTTGTTATTCTTATGTCTACGTATGAACTTGAGGATTGTTTGTGTGCTCCCAACTGAGATCCCGTTTAAGGCAGTCTATGGTTCCTCTTCGGTGATTGACTTACTTTTTACAAGTCAGTCATTGGAAGAGGGAATCGCTTAAACTCCTGCTTAGGTATCCTGGGTGGTCCACTACCCAGGGGCTTGTTTTTTTGTTGATTTTATATACTTAGAAAAATGTTAGAAACCCATGTTTCGTGTTTCCAAGACTTTTCCTGATTTTCAGAGGCAAATGGAATGCTACCACACTTATTTTACAGAAATGTCCCTGAAAGCCTATAAATAGAAAATTGGGGCAATCTACTATCCAGAGCACAACAAACAAACTTCAGCCTTGCGGCAAGCTTCTGGGGAATCTGTCTGCTTTCTGCTTTTATTCTTCTGCGACGATTAAAAATTGCAAGCGTATCTATTTTTCATAGTTATAGGTCACAAAGATGGCGGCAAGTAAATCAATCACAGTTTTTTGACGGGGAAACTGGTTTCGCGCTTTTCAACGCATCATCAGTCCTGCAAATGCACGACAAATCTTACAGGCGAAGTGTTGGCACTTGAAAACAAGTAAAGAAAAACACACGAACTGTAGCTAGTTACAACGACAGTACTGAAAATTGGCGAAGCTAAAAGGCTGACCTTCCCAGAGCCTCATAAACCAGTCACTGCTAAGAAAACCTGAGTTTGGTAGCGGTCTAAGAAAGACATTTTTCATCTGAAGATGACACACGTGCACGATGACGAGTGCCAGAGAGAAACCACGCGGTTAAACAGAGCCTACTATCCAGAGGTTACCTGATGTGCAGTAACGTAGCCAGCCCAAAAATTTGAGAGGGTCAAAAAAATTGGGGTGACCAAAATGCTTGATTTTAGGCAAATAGCACTATTTTGTTTCGGATACCGCCTCTTAAAGCACAAAATGACTATATGTTCCGAAAACCTTATATGATATGTGAAGAGCATTCCTACACAATGACTTGGTATGAAGAAAAAACGGATCTAAAACGCGCATGCCGTTTCCTGCGCACGAAAAAAATTCCACTCTGAAAAAGCAGTCGTTTGGGGGAATAGTGTGCATAAAATTTGAAATTTCTGTGTATGTTTTGCTGAGAAGATGCGATTTTGTTGTGAAAGTGATTCAAAATGGGTCGGGAAGTCAAAAATATTTTCTTCCGGAAATAACGGATGTCATATGACCCAGGAAAATGTAATTAAATTTTGGATGGTATTACACTCATCGTTTCCAGACGCTTGTAGCGTTTAGAGTAGTGGTTCTCAACTTTTGATGGTTTTTGGCCCACTTCCAAAGACTCCCAGCACGTGTGGCCCCCTGCTCATCAACAAAAATACCTTTGACTTAAACTGCCTGACCACGAATTACAATTGTTGACAAGAACCTGTCGCAAGGGAGGTCTATGACGTCATAATGAGAACCACAAATTTTAAGCTTAACTGGCGAATAATTAATTGTGTTGCACTTGGGTTTTGCAATAACATGCCAGAGCTATTTAGCAAAATCCTCGCTTTGTGTCGAGGGCCCCAGTTGAGAAAGTCTGGATTAGAGGTTTCATGAGCAGGGTCTCTAGATGAGACCGTTTCGACCAAAGTGCTATTTGCTCTCCGGCCGTAACACATTAGCAGTGGTTGAGCTGCCTGGTATCTATGGTTCCAACGCTGCTCAACACCAGGCTGGAGGGCGCTCAAATGACCGAACCAGGGAGAGCAGTGCAGGCGGTTTCTGTTGCTCCAGCATTTTGAAAAGAAACATTAACTGAACACGCACTGGCTGAAACATTTTCCGATTGTTTTGCCGCACGCGGTACGAAACGGATTTTCCCAACAGCCTTGGGTATCTGACTTCTGATACTGGTGGCCGCAGATGTAGAGCACTATTTGAAGGACCCGTGCTAGAGTGCAGCATCTGGGCGCAATCATTCTAAAAATATTTTTTCTTGAAAGACCGTTATTCTAAATTCTTATAATGTCAGTGTTTCTCTTGGTAACAATAAAATGACTAGCGGCTTGAGGAGGAAGTTTGATAGTACCTTTCTACCGTCTAGCAGTAAGTCACTCCCATTTCGACGGATCTGAGATTCAAACAGACAAATTTCCACGTTTCAGTTTTTGTTTAATTGTCTCTTCCACTTTTGCTCCTGAAAAGCATTTAACTGAAATGATCTTCAGCAAAAGTACCGTGTTTTTTCGTTTCTGGCCGAAAACTAAGATTGCTGCAAAGCTCCTGATGGTGGCGCTGATGAGCAAGGGTTTCACGGTCGCCGATCCGAACGATGGCGGTATGTTGGATGTTTGTGGCTTTGCTGAAAGAACGCCGGACGTGATCAGCGCCTTTATTTCGGGTAAGTTTTGATTGGCTGATGCAGCTATCGTTGGGTTGCATGGCTGCTGGTGTCACTCCATTGGCAAAGTTCAATTCCAGCGTCACAACGACCTGGGCGGTTTTGAAAATGGCATTGTTTTGCTGGAAAGCATCCTGTTATGCAGTGTGCGAACGTAGCTGAGGTTTCTGATTGCAAGCGGAAATTTTGTTTGTTTCATAAAACGCGCTGTTTTATATTTGCATGAATTTTCAAAAACGTTCTTGATTTTATCCCCGTCAGCCTTATTTCGACCTGCTCAAAAATCAACAACTAGCAGACTTACGTTACAGCTGGCTATGAAATGTTATGAAGTTCGAAGAAACCAAAATAATCTTTAATTGACATTTTTCTTGTTTGCCTGCGCAATCGCGCCATTTCGGTTTGACAAATTGCATCATCAACAATACTTAAACTTAAATCAATCTTTATAATATCTGTCATAAAAATCAATCGACAGACTTTGACATTTGAGTTCGGATGACGTTCATAGTAGTTGCGGCCGAGTTTCCGCCTGATTTACAAAACCCCACTGTTTTAGCAAACACCTGCGTGAGGACATCTGTTTGTGATTCTCCACGCGATGAAATGTTAGTCGTTGTTTAACCCAGCCATCCTACATCGCGCTGCTTGAAATCGTTCGAATCGTTTTGTCGTTATTTATTAACCTGAATGTATTGTTCGAACTTAACTTGCGTTGTTTCACAATCTTGATTGATGACCAGACATGACTTTAACTCCCTGAAGTGAGAACACCAGTGGCGTAACCAAAGGTTTAAACCATTGAGAGAAAAACGTTGCTGAAGGGAGCCCAATAGCCAACACTCAGAAAAAAAGTTAAGAAAGGATAGTGAATGCGGATGATGTGGATGTCAATAGCAGCTAAAAAAACGATGATAACAACCCCCAAAACGCAAAAGAACAACAACCTACTGAAAACCAAAAGAATGCTAAATATCAAAATGTAAGCTCAAGGGGGCTCAGTTTTTTACATTTAGCTTGAGAGGTGGAGGCTGGACCCCTTCCCTCCCGTCAGCTGCACTGGTGAACGCAGCGGTGATCGTCACGAAATAATGTCTTAATTCAGCTAAAGCAGACGGGAAAGCGTCTGAACCATAACTTTTCGTCCAAATTTCAGAAATAAAATGCTTTTGAGCCACTGCTCTGGATTGATCAAAGTGTTTGTTATCGTAACTTGAAGCTATGAACCTATCGAAAGCAATTCGGCAACTTGTGCAAAAATGTTGCGAGCAAACCGGTCAAATAGTGCAACGCTTTGCGTGAATGGTGAGGGCTTTGCTGTTTCATCTTGTAGGTTGGACACGTTAAGGTTGAGGCAATTTGCCGCCTGAGATGAACTTCGAAGACTCGATTGAAAATTGCCTCCGCGTTGCCTCAATGCTTGTCGTGCATGTGTTTTGCGAGATCCACATTGTTTGCTGATTTGGTCCGGGTGCTCCTGCTGACGTGCAACTTTATAGAAAGGTGTATTGCTTCCGGTGACTTTTCAAGCACCGTTGGACTTCTCTGCCGCCTTTCGAGGCGCTCAGGACTTTCAGACCTCGTAGTCAGGACACTTAGTGGAGTGTTTCCGGTGTTTTGCAACGCTTGCAGGTGAAAGAGCGCTCTCAAAGGGAGTTTGTGACGCGTAAATGAAAACGAAGCAGCGCGCGTTGACGACTTTGGGATGCCCAGTAGCAGGAATGCTGAGTTCCCACTTATGGGGAATTTGTTTCGAGGTTGGACATTTCAACATCGTTTGGGCAAAAATCTGGGTATTTGAGGAATCTAGGAATTTTAGGGAAATGCATTTTTCGGGATAAAACCAGAAAAATTGTGGTCACGATTTCCCATCTGATGTGAATATCAGGTTGTGATTTACTGTCAGTTACTGGAAAGAGTAGTGCACAATTGCATCAAAGTTTTTTTTCCTTTAGAAAAGCATTAGGTCCACCTGAATTTACCATAAGAGTGCGTTAAACGAGGTCCCTAATCATGCTTCAGTGAAAAGTAGACCTTTACGGTACGTCAGTTTTGGGAAAATCGTGTTATACCAGAACCGTCGCCAGAAAGCCGTCAGCACGGGCGCTTTGCGTATGTGCAGGTGGGGCTTGACATTCAAATTTAACAAAAATTCCACTGATTTGTAATGTTTCATATTTCAATGTGGGG
>JGI24022J15233_10003057_pt1 | contig 16292 bp, 9 predicted proteins | sample Ectturendosymbi2_FD_15233 | JGI IMG/M metagenome (IMG submission 15233)
AATGTTGCGTACTAATTACGAAATTTCAAATGTCAGCGGGTGCTAATAATTACAATTTACAAAATGTCGAACATCATTGCGAAATCTCATCGAGATCATCAAGGTTCGCAAAGCGAGCAATTATGAACCTTAGTGACGTTTCAAGGCGGAGTTTCTGTCGCCAGCAATGAGCGCCCGCTTGTGGTTTGACTCACGGCTACGTCACAACGCTTTCAGAAAGCCAGGGTTGCAAACTTTCCGACTTCCTTATCATTTTATAGTTTCGTCACAATGGCCCGGGAAGCCAGCGTTCACAGTGCATGCAGAGTGCTATATTGCGCATGTTTTTAGAGCAGCGATAAAACTTACACAATGTTGTTACCAGGGATGTGCAGAGGTGGGATGAACGAGGCGACGACCCCGGACATTCAAGGGAGTGGGTCATTCAAAGAGTGAAATTTAAAAAGCGCATTTTGTCAAAATCTTGTAACTAGACCAGGGATTAAAATTTTTCAGTGAATGTTAGTAGCGCGCAGCAATTTTTAGTAGCGCACACGTATAAGCTTTGACATAGAGCATTCATATGCATGAAGTATATAAGGTAGAAAAAAACGTTCGCGCACTCCAAGTTTTTGGTCGCGCGGCGCCGCATTTTTTTACCCCTGAACTAGATGCTTCTTATTGGCTACTAAAACGTGCTGCATGGATCTGGTGAGAACTTGCCTGAGGGAGCATGCAAATGTTTGTTAAGTGACCTGAGAGAGAGATGAAGCACTGACATTGCTACTTTCATTTGTTTTAACTGAACGAAACATCCTTAGGAATTTGTTTATAGTTCAGAAACATATAAAGGGCCGCAATGCATCAAATTGCATGGTTTTACTACTTTTTCAGATACTATTTCTAAAAGAAACAATAGCCAACTCTATCTCCTGTCATGCCGTAAGTGCTATCTTCTTTTGGTGGGCCTATCTGATACGTACTTGCATGAATAAATGCAACATCTAATTCCTCAATGCATAGCTTACCCATGAGTGGAAGAAATTTGCTTATAAACAGATGTCTCAAACCCACAGAATAAAACAAATTATTAAAAACCTAACACATTGAAAACAAAAATACTCTTTGAACTCATTTTTATTGAATTTTCCAAACGTGCTTATTAGCCAAAGCTGATTTTTTACTTATTTCAAATGCCTGTATTTTTCACATTCTCAATACTGGAATTTGGTGGGGGGGGCATACAATCAAGCAGCTGACCCGAGAACCACCAGACCTATCTTCATGCCCCTGGTTGTTACGACTACAGATCGGATGTTTAGGAAAATTTCTAAGCTTTGATGGTTTGACAAACTTCGTGTTAAAAAGGATTGGGTGTGGTTCTGAAGGAAGTCATGATGATTTTTATTTGTGAGATATTTAAATAAATGTTGAATACTTTTGCAAAATTCTAATTGCAGCTATGTAACAACGTTGGGTATATCAGTTATTGTGAACTTTTCAGTTACTGCTACATGTACTTCATATCACTTTGGCCTAGAAACTGAGCATTTTCATGGACATGAATCTCGAAAGTCAGGTCACACAATTGCTAACCTGGAACTTCGCGCGGAGCGTCACTCACCTTAGATATTGCTTAGATTAGTGGATGTGACATATTTCACTTATAGCAGTTTTTTGAAGGAACAATTGACAGATTTACGGTAAAGGCAAGAACACTTTTTTTGAAGTTAGATAATTACAAATAAAACATTAACTCGCAGTCTTTCTTTTATTTCCTGTCAACTTTTCATGGTGTTATAGGGTGTTATGTCAAAGAAAATGCTTTGAAATTTTGTAATTTTATGTTTGTCTAACAGTTTTGTATGAAATCATTTGCCTTCAGTTTTTCATATGCATTTCTCTGTCTGTTACTCTCTTCGATGTATTCGTGGGTCTTCCTCAGTCAGTCCTTTAAGATGTTTTTTTTACTCAAAACTCTGAGAGTGCATGCTCCAGAAACTCCTAGTGCCTGCAGCTTGCGTCAGCGGTGATTGCAACCAGACCTGACCTGGGAGTGGAACAAGAGGGTGCGCTACATTCTGCATCTTCAAAAGGCTCTGACAAACTCGTGGTTTAGAAAACAAGGTGCAACTCTGGCCAATTTTATCATGTGTTGTCAGAAGATCTTTGTGCCCATAAAATTCTGTCGTTGAAATTCATGCATATTTATACAGGTGATCAGGGAACTTTTTGGTTAGTTTTTGCATTTTTTTTCACTAGTTGCTACAATTCGAGAATGTATTAGCGTAATTTGGAGTGTCGAAATAAAACAGTTTTAATGTTCAATCGTGACCAAAATTTTAGAGCGAAAAGCTTCACGCGAAACGATTAGATTCTTAACTCTACGGTATTTAATGATTTCCAAGATTCGAAGATCCTGACGTCAATGTCGTCACAATCACAGGTAGTTTTCAGACAGGTCTAGAAACAACAATATGCAGGCGAATGCAAGGCCGAGTCAGCTTTCCTTAATTTATCCGAATTTGTCCTGCCTGTAGTATTGCGTTCTTCTGCCTTGTGAACATGATTTCGAAACACCTTACGTAAGTAGTTCGTGACTTACAGTTTTAACTCTACCCACACATGTCCTCCAACCTCATAGGATTTTGTACTGATTTTCTGTAATAATTCAGAAGCAATTCTTTCGCGTATTTCAGCTTTTTGCCGCGGAGGTCAAACATTACTATCAGAGAAACACTTGAAAGAATTCGCAAATCATATTCATGTACTGAAAATGGTTTAAAACATGAAGTAACTTCGGCAAAGACTTCGCTTCGGAAGGAGTCGAAGCTGCCTGCATCACTCGAACAATTTTTTCATTTATAGCTGTTTGTAAAGCTGCGTTTGATTGTTACTGGTAGCTATAACTCTTCCCGTAACTAGCGCTTCATGCGAGAGAAGTTTTTCAAAAATGAAATCAGTGAAAACATTTCTCAGAAATTCCACGACCAGTGAAAGATTGGGTAACATTCACATTGATCTACTTTCAGTTAAAAGGTACGAGCTGAAAAATAGATGTAGATGATTTCGTTGATGAACTTGAGAGCCGACATGACAAACGAAGGATTATGTTGCATTGGGGTGATGATGGCATAAAATTTTAATGCAGACTGAGGAGGGATCAGGCTCGTAACCTGCTTGGAACACCACGTGGGCCGAAGAGCTTTCTGAGAAGGGCCCAAATTTTTTTAACGATGTCCAACAATTTTTCCAGAGGGGGCGAAAAAATTGGGGGGGCTTCGCACCACCTGGTTACTGTCCTGGTAGGAATCTGTGTCAGAATCATACTGCCTATTGGTCTATTTGTCTGAATCCGTTTAGGTTTAGAGTTTGTGCGTGTTTTGCTTATGGCAAGACAGTCATAAATCAAAACAGGTTGAAAAGTCAGCTTTTGAGGATCAGTCAGCGGAAAATTCAATGTGAATATTAAAATGAACGACTTTGTTGGGAATAATCGGCAAATTAAGTTTTACGTTTGCTGTTACATCTTGCTGTCAGGTAAACGCCCTAACGCCGATGCACACTTATATGCGGCGCTGCTATGCTACTTTAGGTGCAACTGGTGCCGAAACCTCGCTGCTGTTAACTGCATACTGTATTGGATAGTACTCACCCTATCCACGCTGCAGATGGGCACTACATTCGTAATAGTAGTTGCATAACATTGTTATGGTTACACCACAATCACAAAGTGTCCATAAGCTGCCACAAAAACGGATTAGTCAGTGGTCACCAAACCGTTGGCAGATGGCTTAATTTTTGTGTTTTGTAGTAAGAATAGTTCGACGAAACTAGTTGGCTATCAACAGCCTACTTGTCTCTGTGTCAAGATGGAATTCGTGGTTGGAACCATTTCGCTTTCATGTGAATTGTGTTCATTTCTTGGAGCCATTTTCGTTCATGTGACGTCGGCATAATTGTCTACGGAAAATGGTGTTTCGTTTTACATGTGTAGTGCTGTGGAAGCTGCATGGTTTGCACAGAATATTCGACATAGCAGTAAGCTTGTGTGATTGAATCTACAGTGGCGTTCGGGTGTCTCTAGTGCAGGGGTCTCAAACTGGGGTGGATATACCCCATAGGGGCGGGGCCACAACCAACTGATTTTTTGGGGGAGCAAATAGATATAAACTTGTTGCTGTGCCTAACAAATACACACGTTTTGAAAATTTCGGGGGGGAAATTGCCCGATTGCCGTTCTGGTTGAGGGCCTGCCTAGGGGTACATTTGCCTGGTACATTTAAGGTTAGCGATAGAAGGAAGAAAATATGTTTATGCAATGTTCATTTCAAATGTTTATATTTATACATATGAATATGTCTGAACCGTTTCGTTTTACTAATGAGGGTAGACAAGGGGGAGTATTGAGTCCATGCTTGTTTGCTGCATATTTAGATGATTTATCTACTGAACTAAACAACATAAACGCAGGGTGTTATATTGGTGAATTCTTATTTGAACCACTTTATGTTTGCTGATGATATTTGTGCGTTTTGTCCAAGTGTACCAGGGTTGTAAAGTATATCAGATGTGTGTCAAGCTTATGCAGAATCACATGAAATTATTTTCAACTGCAAAAAAACTGTTTGTTAGACGTTTTAAGGCTAAGACCACAAGAAGCACGGTCATCCCGTTGCTGACACTGGGTGTACAAAGAGTAAAATCTGTTTCCTGCTACAAAAATGTGGGGATCGTTTTAGATATTGAGCTCTCAGATGACAAAGAGATTCAGAGACAAATTCGATATCAATACGAAGCAGTGAACAAGCTGCGAGCTTCTTTTTCTCGATGTTCGAACGCAGTGAAAAATGTACTTTTTCGTTCCTTCTGTACGTCCATATGTGCATCACAATCATAATTATGATGTGATTTGAGGAAGGCATACATCCACAGATTGCGTGTGGCATATAACTTTGGTTGCAGGGCTCTGTACAACCTGCCGTGGCAAGCGAGTGTTAGTAGTCATCAGGTTCAGTGTACCGTTCCTACCTTTGAGGCCTTATTGCGAAAAAATGTGTAGGGGAAGGTTGGGTACAATCGACACTTTTTTGCATTTTTAACTACGGCTACTTTATTTCAAGTCTAAACAAGTTCAAAATTTGTCACACAATAAAACAACTCTGTATACACAATATCACACCAAAACATGAAAACAACGCCCTTCAGAAAAAATTTTACAATCAATTTAAAAAGGGTACTTTTTCTGTCGAGTGTGCCCCATGCCTGGGGCATAGGCCTGGGGACATGAGTATGGGGTACACCTGACCGGTCAATAAAAAGTGGGGCTGCATGCATTGCATAAAGTTCATGTGATATCCTATGTACAATAAGCATTTGCTGAAGGCCTCTCCACTTATGTAATCTGCACTTTTTTCATAAGAAATGTGTTTTCAGAATTCAAACAATTTCAGATGCCAAGGTTAGAATCTGAAGAAAAATGACCGTTATATCATCAGGCAAGTAAACGTATTTGCACCTCCACCAGATGAGTTTCGGTCATCGGACTTGCTTGAAGTTGTTGCATGTGTTTGTAAGTCCGTAGGGATAATCAAGTTCGGTGTAGAAACAGTGAGTCCCTGAAAATGCAATGTGAATTATAGTATATCTGCAGGGTGCTGCAAACTTCAGTTTAAGGGCTTCTCAGCAAAAATGCATGGTTGACCGCAAGACATGTACAATCGCTGAAGGCAAATTGAACATGTTTTGCTTTAAATGCTTTTTCACTTTTTTTGCTATTTTACTTTTGGATAATGATATATTCTGATATTGAAACAGAATCAGATTTTTTGTTGGTTTTAACATCTTTTTTAACCATTTGTGGTATTCAGTTTTGCAAAGGAAACTTTGGTGTTTGCTATTGTTTTAATATATTCTGTAATAGGATAGATCTACGTTTTGTGTACATTCAACCACTTATTTTGCAGCACAAGTTGGCTGTCAGCACCGAAAATCTAAAAATTTGACTGCATTGCCATCCCCAAACATGATAATGGAAAACACGGTCCTTTTCCGCAAACTAACTTCAGCGATTCCTACTTACCTTGCATGGGTCCAGCCACAACACTTTTATATTGCAAAGTGAGGATGCTAGAATGGCTTCATCCTTTCCTTGAAAATCAATGTTCGAGAACAGCACAATACCTACCTGCGAGAAAGGATGTTCAAGAGGTTGTATTTGCGATACTTATTCAAAATATAACAACCGATACCATACGCTTGCGTGACATTCAACGTACATGCAATGTTGCGGTCGGCAACTACCGACCCGCGGCTGGTGCCGGTCCGTGAAGAATTTGTTACCGGGTGATGCAAAACCAAGGCCAATCTGCTCCGAAATTTGCATTTTTTTTGATAAATTTGCCATGCTTGCCTCTCTGTGGAAAATCCAACGGTTGGTCCAGGCTTGGACCACAGGATTCCGAGACTGTTTGCACCCAAGACTAGTGCAAGAACAACAATTTATTTTTTAATAATTAGTAAATTTGCCCGTAATATTCGTTATTTTCTTGAGAGCCGGCCAGCTACGTAAGCCACCCGGCTACGTCACACTTTCCGTTCGTGGTGCCTCACGCTCTCGCGTGTCGCCGCACCTGGCAAACAAATCAATTTCACCTTGGCCCGTAGCCAGGTTTTAAGATTTGGAGGTGTTATTTACATTTTTAGGAAAGCAGCATTTTTGTTTTTATATCTGTAATAAATGCAATTAAAATTTTTCTGGGCACAACAGATTGGGGAAAGAGCTCCCCCAGAATGCCACTCGTGGTTTCGTGCCTGGATTCACCCCTTGCATCATTTTCTTTTTCTATTAAATCTCGTTGCTCGTTGTTGGCGTCGAGAATTTACGTTTGGTTTTGAGTTGCTTCGAGAAACGTTCACAACAAACAAACCTTTATTACATACTTATTTAGATCAAGTATATTAACTTTTTCAAACCTTAGTAGATCTTTTTTTGATTGCGGAGCAGATTTTCTTTAATTGTTTTGGGAAAATGCTGCATGATACAACAAATATTTTGTCTATGTTGTTGATCTGTGAGACGAGTCCTCGCGCTTCTTCTTCACCAATTTTTGCGTTGTCAATTCTGATTTCTTTTAACTAGAAATAGCAAGGTTTTTCAAAATGCACATGAGTGGTTTCGTTATAGTGCTTAATAATTGTTAACTACATCGAAATACTGTATTAAAAAGAACTGAGAAACAGAAAAGCAAATGTCAGAATGAAGAGATTAAGGTTTTAGGATGCGGCATATACACATGGGTTCATGTCATATGAGCAATGTCGTCTACTGTTGTGCAGTAGCGTAGCCAGTCAAAAAATTGGGGGGAGTTTTTATTGGGAAACATGTTTGATTTTAGGCGAATATCACTATTTTGTTTGTGATATCGCCTCTCAAAGCACAAAATGACTATATGTTCTAAAAATTTGTGGGGGCATGACCCCATAGACCCCTCCTTGCCTACGACTATGCAATTGTGCAGAATAGATCATATGAGCTTCAAAAGCAGCAAAGCGTGCATTTGTTTGTTAAATTTCGCCGGCAAACTGTATGGTACTTTCAGTACAAAAACTGATGACCTGCTCAGCCACAACCTTCGGTCTTCTAATGAGGGAACTAGTACCCGTGCAAAAGTGCCCACCTCTCAATTGGAAGGTTGGGTGTTCGATCCACGGCGACTGAGGGAATTGCCGTAGCGTTCCTTGGGCAAGAGCGTTCACCTGAATCGCCCGGGCAGGAGGCAAATTTCAGGTTTCGGTCTGCCGCTAACTGCCGTCACCAAAAATCAAATTAAAAAAAGTTATCTTCGTTAAATTTCCGTTTTTTAGCGTTTTTTTCCAGGTTTATTTTTTGGATGTACACATTTTCATGCGGGGCCGTGTTGCCGCCCTCGAAAATATAGTCTACTTGTCGATCTGATCATATGTACGTAAACGCCTTTGCTATAGTGACCACGTATCTATGGACCAAACACACATAATCCATTCAGTGGACACAGGGCTTATTTATGCCGTTTTTAATTGTTTAATTAGGGAAATTATGTCAGGATGCCTGCTCTACAGATGTATACGTTTATGTATGTTTACATTTTGTGTAGTATTCTCGTCTTTAACAAAACAAAGTATATTTACGGCATATAGTTCGCTATAACAGTAAATAATCTGATCTCAGTAAGGTAAAATATGTTGCATTGTTGACTTCACATTTCAGTAGTGGTTAATTTCTTTTAGAATATATAAAAGGCTTCAAACTTTAGCTCTGTCGCCACTGGCTAGGGGCTTTCTTAAGCTGTGGGACGCATCTAGATACAATTTTTCAAATAGGCTTAAAAGTGGCTCTGATTGGGAAGAGTTGGCTTGCAGCCTCCGTTACCTGCAAACTGTGTCTAAGTGTTGGGTTGGGATTCTTCCAATTTTAATCGTACAGAGCATTTTTTCTTGCCTTCGTCCGTTACCAACAGACGTCTCTTTCGAAAACTGTATTACCAAATCTTTAATAGTTAAAGGCCACAAAGATGGCGGCAAGTAAATCAGTCACAGTTTATTGACGGGGAAACTATAGTTTCGCGTTTTCCAACGCATCATCAGTCCTGTAAATGTAAGACAAATCTTACAGGCGAAATGTTGGCACTTGGAAACAAGTAAAGAAAAACACACGAACTGTGGTTAGTTGCAACGACATTACTAAAAAATAATTTTTTCGAAGTTAAAAGGTTGACCTTCCCAGAGCCTCACAAATCTTTAATATTCAGCAGTGACAGTGATTACAATGCTTTTAAGTTCAACGGTAATTGCACTGAACAGCTTTATTCGGTACAGCCATTGCCAATTTGTGCAATTGTTTTGGCCAACGTTCTTTTCAGTGGCGATTCCAAGGGGGGTCTGGGTGGGTCATGCCCTCCCAGATTTTTGGTTGACCCCCTGTTTGGTTTCCCAGGTTTTTCTTAATTTCCCGTTTAAGTTTGTGTGGTTGACATAAACAGTAGATAACTTTCGGCCCGATAATTTAGAAACACTCTAACCTGCATTAAATATTTCCTAATTGCGTGATAAACTGTGTTGTTGTTTTTGACGTTCGGGTAACTTGACTTGTTCATGACGACACGCACACCGTGGTTACTCGGATCCTGGGTGAAATTTAGTCAGACCGCGGTCGTGGTGTTGAAAAATTCATTTCGAAACTAAGAAACAGTAGCAGGAATGGAAAGATTCATCTTCCGTGCATTTCAGTGCGAGGTGGAACTGGATTATGTTACTGTCAGCAGATTGACGCTTGTCTCAGTGGCAAATGTTTGTGAAAGCATTAAAAATTGGTGACACTTAATTATCCTGGCTGCAGTGTTGCGTTCTGCTGCCTTTTGTGTACGACTTCGAAACACCTTACGCAAGTGGTTCGTGACTACAGTTTTAACTCTACCCACACATGTCCTGCGACCTCATATAATTTTGTACTGATTTTCTGTAATAATTCAGAAGCAATTTTTTCGCGTATTTCAGCTCTTTGCCCCGGAGGTCAAAAATTTCTATCAGAGACTTGAAAGAATTCGCAAATCATATTCATTCAGTGAAAATGATCTAAAATATGAAGTAACTTTGGCAAATAATTTGCTTAGGAAGGAGCAGAAGCTGCCTACGTCACTCGAACATTTTTTTCACTTTGATTATAGCTACTGCGTTTGATTGTCACTGGCAGCTGTAACTGTTCCCGTCGCCAATGCTGCATGCGAGAGAAATTTTTCAAAAATAAAATTTGAAAACTTTTCTCAGAAATTCCATGACCAGTGAAAGGTTGGACAACATTGATCTGCGGTACTTTCAGTTAAAAGGTACGAGCTGAAAAACAGATTTAGATGATTTCGTTGATGACCTTGACAGTCGACATGATAATCGATGAATTAAGTTACACTAAGGTGATGATGGTATAAAATTCTAATGTAGACTGTGCGGGGATCTGTATGAGAATTATATTGCTCATTGTGTATTTGTCTGAATTTCTTAGGTTTGGAGTTAGTGCGTGTTTCGCTTATTACAAGACAGTCATAAAACAACGCATGGTTGTAAAGTCAGCTTTTGAGGATCAGTCAGAGGAAAATTCAATGTGAATATTAAAATGAACGACTTTGTTGGGAACATTTTGGAAAATACGTTTTACGCCTACTGTTACATCTTACAATCAGGTACACGCCGGTGTACATCGATGTGCGACGCTGCTATGCTGCTTATGGTGCCACTGGTGCCGAAATATCGCTGCTGTTTCCTGCGTACTGCATTGAACAGTACTCACCCTATTCACACTGCAGATTGGTATTACACTCGTAATAGTAGTTGCACAGTTGTGTACGGAAAATGGTGTTTCGTTTACATGTGCAGTGCTGTGGAAATTGCATGGTTAGCACAGAATTTTCAACATAGTAGTACACGTGTGTGATTGCATCTACAGTGGCGTTTAAGTGTCTCTAGTGAATAATACCGATAGTTCACGTTTAACAATGTTAACAAGCCTGTGTTGGGTTTGATAGGATTAATCATAGCAGCTTAAACTTCAAAACAACGAAAAATCACCACGCAAGATAGACATTCATGTTGGCCTTTCTAATTTCTCCTTGACCCCGCATCGCCCCCCCACTTTTTAAATTCTAGAATTGCGACTGGTTCCTTTCAACAAAAGCCTTCACCACAATCATAATTAAACATATTGTTTGGCCTTGCGTTAGGTTTTCAGACGTAGGTTCTTCGCCTCTAGTTTATCAAAATGAAAGCAACACTATTTGCAAGCTTTTCTTGTTAAAATAACTTTTCGTATGACTGTAAATGTTAAGTGTACCGTTGAATAAAGGTGTCAAACCTCCTGCGAAACCCACACTGCCTATTGGCTGGCACTGATTCACTGTTCTTGCAGTTCAAGCCTACAATATTAGCTCTTTGCTCACGCACCAACTGCACTATGTCGCTTCAAGAACGTCATTTTCCGATACTTCTACTTCATACAGTACACAAGCAAATCGGGTCTATTGAAACTGAAAAACTTTATCTTTGCAGAGTTCTTCACCCTCCAAACGTCAATGTTGATAAGTTCACCTGATTACTAGGCTATAGCTTGTGGCACTTGTTTACTGAAAATGTCCCACAGAATATTAAACAGTAGCATGATACGTATCAAGAAATATTGGACGCCAATGCCATGCCGATAGGTGTCAGTGTCAGGTGATGTGATGATGCATCTTTGCCATTGGGGCGTTGTTAAGGATCAGAAGGTTATGAGAAGGATTAAGATTGTTTTGACTATATATCTTGATTTCTTGATTTCAAGAAGGGTCTTTTCAAACATACTTTGAGTGAGGGGCAATTTTAGCCTCGAACTGCCAAGTTACCACTTAAACTTGTTAGCCTGCGTTTGAATGTCACTTTGGTTCTTTTTACGTTTGGCTGGGGTTGAGGGAAATGGCCTTGGCTGGTAACGGAGAGAAAAGTGCAGGGACGGTGGGCAATCGCCATCAAAGTAAGTATGTTAAAAAAGTCCTAATTTCATGACAAACACAGGAGTTTTTAGCACCCTGGATTTGTTTCAAACTTTTCAGGAACCGTTTTATCAATTTGTTCATTCCTCAACCACATTTCCTAGTTTTTCAGGCCACGAGCGCAGGGTTTCCAAGCACAAATACTAGAAGAGTTGAAACCGCTTTTAAAAATTTGTTTTTAATCAGCAACTTGTCGTTTCCAAGAGGGTACCACCCTGGGCCCGGAACTCCCAACGCCCATCCCTTCCTACGCTACTGTTTGTGAAACTTAAGTCGAATATCCTATCTCAACGAAAAACTAAGATTTAACTGTGAAGATTAAAATCAAACAATGGGCAAAATCAGCAAGATTTAGGGTTGGTAACGTTTAGCAAGCACCGCTAATATTTTCTTTTGAACAAAATGAACTGCAGGAGCTTACAATTTAAAGTTGCCGTTGAACGAATCATAGATAGTCCACGGGTTGTCTACACGTCTTTTTTTGTTGTTTTGTTATCACGTTTGCGGGGCATCTTCTGGAAATGTTTGACCTGTTTAAAATTTTGGTTGTTGTGGAGTATCGAGGTCTGATGGTTGGTTCTCGCTTGTCAGACGCTTGCCTGATATTCTTGAACATCTTCATTTTATATATCGCGTTGGCGCATGCATTACCATTTTAGCTTTTTCAAAATGTAGTTTCAAGTTGTTGCTGGTCTTTGAAACTACACAACACCCAGTTTTAGCGCAAGATTTCGACTAACGATTAAAACAATTTTACAAATGCAGCAGCGACGTTGCAATGAGTTTAATTGGCACTACCAATGTTTATCATACACTTTGACCTCTGTGATCCCGACCTATGATATCCACTTGTCTTTTCTATTGTTCTCGTTCATATCTTTACTAACCACTGCCTTACAAAAACAGAAGATCACGATGTGCAACGCTTAAATGGAAAGACCAAGCACGTAGCCAGGTTTTAAGATTTGGGGGAAAATACATTTTTAGGGAGCAGGATTTTTGTTTTTATTATATGTTAAATAGAAAGTTTTCTGGGTGCAACGAAATTTGTGGGGGCACAAAAATATTTAGGGGGCACTGCCTCCGAATGCCTCCTCGTGGCTACGGGCCTGCAAAAGAGCACGCAAACACTTAATGCAAAGACCACACAAATATTTCGTTTGATTCACTTCACCTCAACAAATCTGGATTTCCAAAAGACTGCTTCTTCCTTACCTTGTGGCCGTTGTCGTTCACTGCGTCCAACAGTGTCTGTAACGACCTTCCTCTAAATACAAAAGAGTTGAAAAAATCCCACATGTAAATCTGCCGCGGCGTCAATTTTTTGCATCTCAGAACAAAGGAGATTGCCATGAATTCGCTGGGATCGTATATTTCGGAAAATTTTAACGTATCAGGAAAATGTTGGCAGATTGTCTCAGCCAAAGATTGATTATGTGCCTCAAAAGCATAGGCGCATGACTCCACGATAAAACCCTTTTGGACGGTCAGTAAAACAAGCTCCTTCAAATATTTAGTGTTCTGAGAAAACAAATCAAGCTTGGGCGGATGAAAATAGCGTTCAATATTTCGTTTGGCACTAACTTTCTGAAAACCGAAAGCAAACCTGAGAACTTTAACCCAGCGTTCATCTTCCTCAAGCTCTTCAAAAGATAAAATAGTTTTTGCATCTGCAAAAAACATTAACTGTATTGCTGCAAAATATTCCTGCCACAGCATGTGAGTGAAGGAAAAGATTTTGTCTCCCTCAAGAATTTCTTCATCTGGATGATTTATATCAGCATGAGCTTCGGCTTGAAGAAAGTCTTTGGTGGACTCAGTGTTTCGGGGTATTTCGTCAAAATGAAAAGTAAATTTATCTTCTTTCATTCCTTCCATGGCCAACTCGATCAGTTTTTTCAAACTGTTAGTTTCACTTCTTAGATGTGGGCTTCTGACGTAACGTGCAAATGTTTCAGTGAAAAGATCAGTCAACGTGGTTGTTTGACTTAAAGTGGATGTTGGTTGTTTACGAAGATAGCGCACAATCATCTCGAAGGAAAAGGGAACGTATGAAATGGCAGTGAAATCAAGATTTGAGTCAAGCGCCTCCAATACTCTGTTGCATTCTTTTTCGTCATTTTTGCAAATTTTTAAGCAAAGTTTCTTCTGCGCTTCTTGACTTAGTCCAAGGATCCTGAGATTGAACTTTGGTATGCATTCGTGATGAAGGTGCAGGAACGCTGCAGGACGGGAAGTGACAAGTTTCTTAGCTTTTGGGAGAATTTTTTCAGATAATAAGCTTTGCATAATAACTGCTGGACAGCAAGAATCATACAAGTTAATGTCTTTGGGACAATTTTTTAATAGCTTACCGTCTATTTCATCAAGGCCGTCAATGAAAATGTAAACATTGGACGATTCGTTCAACAAACGTGTCAACCGTCTGTCTCGCTCTTCGTTAGACTCCCAATCTGAGAGCAACGGAGTGATCAAAAACTGAAGGACATTAACTCTCTTTTGAAAATTAACACCTTTCAATGGTATGTAAAACACATAAGGACCGTCAGCAGTACTTGGAGTTTGTGCAGCATAGTTCTTTGCCAAGTCTTTCGCCAAAACAGTTTTTCCGATTCCAGCCTCCCCGATCACACTAACAAAATTTGTGTTGCGTTTTTCAGCTTCTTTAAAGAGTGATGTTTGGTCAAAATACTTTGGAGCAGCTTTGGCCGATTGTCGCTGATGTTCCGTAAGCTGTTCAGTGGAATTTTTCTTATTCCCTCTATTTTGTGTACAGTCGTATTCAATGATTTGTATAGGAACCAGATTTCCATCCTGGAGTAATGTCTTGCAGATTTTCTCACTTAGCTTTTCTTGCAAACCTTTAAATATTAAACGTGTGGTACAGTTTTTTTGACTGAAAGTCATTTTCGCGAACAATTTGCAAACAATTAATTGTTGTATTGTTTACTAGGAGTACCACATCTAATAGTGTTGGTTTGTTTAATAATAACCATGGCATTTGTGACCACACTGTGTGCAAAAAGTTATGATCAGTGCGGTTCAAGCAGCTGTTTAAAACTGCTGTAATTGATGTAATGGAAAGAAAAATAAAAGAAACCGCGTTTCATCATAAAAAGAAACAAAAATTATCATTTGTACTGCGACAAACAGAATACTCTAGTTTTACTAAAGTCAATTTCGTCACGCGTGAATGATCAATCACAAGCATGCAAACTAATCAAACGACAATACTATACATTAATTATATTTTCCCAAAAACGTTGCGTATCAAAATACCTTTGTTTCGTTTGCGCTTTTGCCCGAACCTTTTTCTTGCATCGTTAAGCCCTCTAACTATACGTTTTGTGCACCTTTGGCAGGTGTACACAATCGTAGGCTGCAGAAGTAACTAGTTTCACCTTAGCTTTTATGAAAACATGAACGTTGCTGTCCAGTACTGAATAGTCGACTCAATGCTTTGTTTGCATCTGGGCACCGTGCATGGTGGTATGAACTTTTTTCTTGTTAAATATTAGGAACAGTTTATGAAAAATCACATACTGCTGGTGAATCAATCAAAACTAAAATCAATCAAAACTTACAACCTTGATCTTCTGGAAGATCTGTGGAAAAAGACATATTCTTTGTTTAATGATTAAATACGAAGAAAAATTCGCTTGGCTGTCAGTGTAAGGGGCAAAAGGATAATATTAGAAGAGAACGTTAATTAAACAAACGTCAGCGCCGGCAACCACACGAAATTGATAGCTCTTTAAGTTACTTCAACATTTTATGTCAAAATGTACCTGGATCATAATCTGGAATCACGTAATCATCAATAGAAATCGGAAACGTGACACTAGTCATCTGTTTGAATCGCTCGTAAATTTCTTTTGTTGTTTCTGTAAATAGGTTAAAACACTGAAGTGCGAATCAAAAGAACTCTGTGTAAAGGAAACAAATCGTTACCATCAACAAGCTCCTGTGGCAAACTGATTTTTAGTGCTGCAGCTTGATTACTGTATTGCGAAAGAAGATGGGAATAAAGGTAGTGCCAAACAAGACAAGTAATATAATTTCAAACGCTCCCTGAATTTTTCGCAGAGGCTTGACGCGCGTCTTTGGTTTGCAGTCCAACGTTTCCTGGGTGCCACTAAGGGTTCAAAGCATTTGCATACTTCAACAGCAGCCGGCTGCTTGTCATGCTTTACTTCTGCTAAGTAGATTATGTGATTCACATGTATGTCGTGTTTTCAGACTGTGTCGTTCAGAGAGGTTTTCACCAATACATTTGTTATGTGGTTAAATTGTTTCATTGCAACTGATAACGCAATATTTGTATTTTTGGTAGACAAAAAATGAAGAATATGTTCATTTTTAATGCTATGTTGTTGTAGCGTTTACAACGAACATACACGTTCCCACTTGCCTGAGTGGTTTAATATATTATGTGACTTCAAAATCTACATTTCGTACGCAGGAGAGCAAAAAGTCAGTAAGTAATTTTCTGACAAACTTGTGAAGCTAGCTGAATAAGTGTACAGAATTTGTGTTGCACCAATAACGTAAAGGCGTAAACATTTCTTTTTGTCATAGCAACCTTTCGAGTAAGTCGCCGCGGCAATCAACCACGTGGTGGCGTTTGCTCCTCACTTCTTAGTGATTACCACAGTAAGTACTTTCCACGATGGGTGTAAGCAAGGAATCGATCAGCAAATTCTTAATAGGAAATCGATTTCACGTAAAATTACGCATCCTCAGTCCTGAAAATTGCAA